>QWCR01000007.1_pt1 | contig 305459 bp, 251 predicted proteins | sample 1972581 | NCBI WGS metagenome assembly QWCR01 (sample SAMN09866703, study PRJNA288562) | Human oral metagenome isolate pre4_saliva, whole genome shotgun sequencing... | isolation source: mouth | host: Homo sapiens | place: USA: California
ATAAGAAGGGCTGAATGTGCAAAACAATCAGCCCGTTTTTTTTATTATTCTGAATTAAAAAGATATGAACGCAAAAAAAAGTTTTATCGGACACCAATAGTTAAAAATGACAGCAACATGAATTATAAAAATAGTGTAATAAGGTAAGATGTTTACATATATGTAGTACTAACAATACGCTCTTCATGTTGTAAAAAGATAACAGGTATTCTACTAATATCGAAAGAGAGTTGATAATGACTTATTCACACCATAATCAAACATTTTACAACAAAAAGATAGCTATTTAAGTAAAAATCATTATCTTTGCAAGATAAACAAGCATAATTATAAAAATAAAACATTTCAGGGTATAATAATAAAAACAACTATTTATGAAAGCAACAGAAGTCGTAGAGAGATTAAAACAGCGTTTTCCAAATGAGCCAGAGTATATTCAGGCCGTTTCACAGGTATTAGATACAATCGAAGATGAATATAATAAACATCCTGGTTTTGAACAAGCCAATCTTATCGAGCGACTCTGTATACCAGATAGAATCATAAAGTTTCGTGTAAACTGGGTTGATGACAAGGGAAATGTACAAACCAATATGGGCTTCCGTGTACAACATAACAACACGATTGGTCCTTACAAAGGTGGACTTCGTTTCCATGCATCAGTTAATGAGTCTATCTTGAAGTTCCTTGCCTTTGAACAGACATTTAAAAACTCACTGACAACACTCCCTATGGGTGGCGCTAAGGGTGGTTCAGACTTTTCTCCTCGAGGTAAGTCAAATGCAGAGGTAATGCGTTTCTGTCAGGCTTTCATGAGAGAGTTGTGGAATTACATTGGTCCTGACTGTGACGTTCCTGCTGGTGACATCGGTGTTGGTGGACGCGAAGTTGGCTATATGTTTGGACAATATAAGAAACTGACGAACCAGTTTGTTGGTATCCTTACAGGTAAAGGTCAGGAGTTCGGTGGTTCACTTATCCGTCCTGAAGCAACAGGATATGGTAATGTATACTTCTTGCAGAACATGCTTAAGACTCGTAATATTGACCTTAAAGGTAAGACGGTCCTTGTCTCTGGTTCGGGTAATGTAGCACAGTACACAATAGAAAAGTTGCTTGAATTAGGTGCAAAGCCCCTTACTTGTTCTGATTCTGATGGTTACATCTATGACCCAGATGGCATAGATGAGGAGAAGTTGGCTTATATAATGGAACTTAAGAACATTGAGCGTGGACGTATTCGCGAGTATGCAGAGAAGTATAATGTCAAGTATGTTCCAGGAGGAAGACCTTGGTCTGAGAAGGCTGACATCGCAACTCCATGCGCAACACAGAATGAAATCAACGGAGAAGCAGCTGCTGAACTCGTAAAGAATGGTGTTATTGCTGTGACAGAAGGTGCAAACATGCCTTCTACACCAGAGGCAGTAAAGATTTTCCAAGACGCAAAGGTACTCTATTGCCCAGGTAAAGCAAGTAATGCTGGTGGTGTAGCAGTGTCAGGACTTGAGATGAGTCAGAACTCTGGACGTCTGAAGTGGAGCCGTGAAGAGGTTGACCAGAAACTCCATCAGATTATGGATGACATCCATGCAAACTGTGTGAAGTATGGTACTGAAACAGATGGATATATCAATTATGTAAAGGGTGCTAATGTAGCAGGCTTCATTAAGGTTGCTAAAGCAATGATGGCGCAAGGCGTTATTTAGATTCTTCACAGTTAGAACCGCAATAAAAGAACTGGAGTACACAACTTAAACTTTTATATATGCTCAAAGAATTCAATCGGTAAATTCTCTACAATGAATGTTTGAAAGCGTAGTAAAAGATTTTAAGTTATGTACTCCTGTTATTTTTCTACAATCAACCTTAAATGAATTACATATTCATATATTATTAAACAATTCTACATTAACCCATAAAACACGCCTACCCCAACTCAACTAACCTTCAAACAAGACGTTGAAACATAACAAAACAAGTTCGTTTTTTTCCGTATAATTTAGTACTTTTGCAGTTGAATTAAAAATAAAGTTATGAAACTTTCAACAATATTACTTTCCATCATGTTAGGACTCAGTTCTTCAACTATGGCACAACAGAAAGATGTTACTATCAAACTTATCGAAACAACTGATGTGCATGGTTCTTTCTTCCCATACGACTTCATCACCAGAAAACCTAAAAGTGGTTCTATGGCAAGAGTCTATACATTGGTAGAAGAGCTGCGTAAGAAGGATGGGAAAGACAATGTCTATTTATTGGATAATGGTGATATCCTACAAGGTCAGCCTATCTCCTACTACTATAATTACGTCGCACCAGAGAAGACTAACATCGCTGCAAGCGTGCTTAACTATATGGGATATGACGTAGCAACGGTTGGAAACCACGATATTGAAACAGGACATAAGGTTTATGACAAATGGTTTAAGGAGCTGAAGTTCCCTATCCTTGGTGCAAATATTATTGACACAAAGACTAATAAGCCTTATATCTTACCTTATTATACTATCAAGAAAAAGAATGGTATTAAGGTTTGTGTCATCGGTATGCTCACCCCTGCTATACCTAACTGGTTGAAAGAGAGCATCTGGAGTGGTCTACGCTTTGAAGAAATGGTCTCTTGTGCCAAGCGAACAATGGCAGAAGTGAAGACGAAAGAGAAGCCAGACGTTATTGTTGGTTTGTTCCATTCTGGCTGGGATGGTGGTATTAAGACACCAGAATACGACGAAGATGCTTCGAAGAAGGTAGCTAAGGAAGTGCCTGGCTTTGATATTGTATTCTTCGGTCATGACCATACTCCACATAGTTCTATTGAAAAGAACATTGTTGGTAAAGACGTAATCTGTCTTGACCCTGCTAACAATGCACAACGTGTAGCCATAGCAACATTAACCCTTAGACCTAAGACTGTCAAAGGTAAACGGCAATACACCGTAACAAAAGCTACGGGTGAATTGGTTGATGTAAAGGAACTCAAAGCTGACGATGCTTTCATTCAACACTTCCAACCAGAGATTGATGCGGTAAAGGCATGGAGCGACCAGGTAATTGGAAGATTTGAAAATACTATCTATTCAAAAGATAGTTACTTTGGCAACTCTGCTTTCAACGACCTTATCCTCAACTTGGAGTTGGAGATTACTAAGGCAGATATTGCTTTCAATGCACCTTTATTATTCAACGCATCTATCAAGGCTGGTCCTATCACTGTTGCTGATATGTTCAATCTTTATAAGTATGAGAACAACCTCTGTACCATGCGTTTGACAGGTAAAGAGATTCGCAAGCATCTTGAAATGAGTTATGATTTGTGGTGCAACACAATGAAGAGTCCTGAAGACCATCTTCTTTTGCTCTCTAATACACAGAATGATGCACAACGTCTTGGTTTCAAGAACTTCTCATTCAACTTTGATTCAGCAGCTGGTATAGATTATGAAGTAGACGTTACGAAACCTGACGGACAGAAGGTACGTATCCTTCGCATGAGTAATGGAGAACCATTTGATGAAAATAAGTGGTACACAGTAGCAGTTAATAGCTATCGTGCTAATGGTGGTGGCGAGTTATTAACCAAGGGTGCTGGTATTCCACGTGACTCTTTGAAGAGTCGAATCATTTGGGAAAGTCCAAAAGATCAACGCCATTATTTGATGGAAGAGATAAAGAAGGCAGGTGTGATGAATCCACAGCCAAACCATAATTGGAAGTTTATTCCAGAGGCATGGACTATTCCTGCTGCAGCACGTGACCGCAAACTTCTTTTTGGAGAATAAACAAATAAGAAGGGAAAGTAACCAAAGAGCAATAAACATAATGACAGTTTAGAGTTTAGGGTTAATAGAATTAGACAAAAGATTAATACTGAGACCAATGAAGAAATACTGGTTTGTTTTCTGTAAGACAGATATCATACTTGAGAAAGTGGGTAAAGACTATACCATTCCACTTTCTGAAGAAGCTCCAATAACACTACATCCTTGGACACATGTGCTAAACGTCACACCAATGGAAGACGGTACAGAAGTGAAGGCGGTCTTGATCGACCAACCAATTACAGACAATCCTCTGTATGAGATGTGTGACTTACGTCCATCTTTCTACCACCTTTCCAAGGAACTTTATCTCAAGGCTGGTAAGTGTCATGAACTACTTTACTGGGATAATAACACTAAGTTCTGTGGCGTTTGTGGTGCACCGATGAAGATACACACTGATATATCTAAGCGTTGTACGAATTGTGGAAAAGAAGTATGGCCACAATTGGCAACTGCAGTCATCGTTCTTGTACACCGAGGCAACGAAGTTCTTTTGGTACATGCTCGTAACTTCAAGACCGATTTCTATGGACTTGTAGCGGGTTTTGTTGAGACTGGTGAAACACTCGAAGAGGCTGTACATCGTGAGGTTGAAGAAGAAACAGGAATCAAGATAAAGAACATCCGATACTTTGGTTCACAACCTTGGCCCTATCCTTGTGGTCTGATGGTAGGTTTTAATGCCGATTATGACGGTGGAGACATTCATCTACAACAAAGCGAACTATCAAAAGGAGCCTGGTTTACTAAAGACAACCTACCAACCATTCCTGAGCCTTTATCGATAGCACGAATGATTCTTGATGATTGGGTAAATAAAACATCAATATAAACTAAAGAGTATTTAAACCTTAAAACAATGATGACTTTCTTAGAAAAAGCCCTCGGATTTGATTCCAAATCTATGAAGCTCCGCACTGAGATTATTGCAGGAGCAACAACATTCTTAACTATGAGCTATATCTTAGCTGTCAATCCAAGTATTCTTGCAAGTACTGGTATGGATAAGGGAGCGCTCTTCACTGGTACAGCACTGGCAGCAGCTATAGCTACTTTGTTGTTAGCATTTATGGCAAAGCTTCCTTTTGCACAAGCTCCATCTATGGGTCTTAACGCCTTCTTTGCCTATACACTCTGCGTATCTTTAAAGTTTACATGGCAGCAGTCGCTTGCTATCATGCTCATTGAGGGTGTTCTCTTCATTGCAATTACCTTTTTCAACGTGCGAGAGATGATTCTCAATGCCATCCCGACAAATTTACGCTATGCCATATCAGCTGGTATTGGTATGTTCATTGCTTTTATCGGTCTGAAGAATGCAAACATTATCGTTAATAACGATGCAACCCTCGTTGGCTTAGGAGCCTTCACACCTACCTGTATTCTTGGTATCATTGCTATCTTACTCAGTGGTGCGCTCATGGCAAGAAACGTCAAAGGCTCTTTGTTCTGGGGTATCATCATCACAACAATTATAGGTATACCAATGGGCGTAACAGTCTTTCCTAATGGATGGCTACCAGTTTCTGCACCACAGGACATAACTCCTATCTTCTGTAAGTTTGACTTTTCAGGTCTTCTGAATCTTAAGACTGTATTGGTAATCTTCTCTCTACTCTTAATAAACATCTTTGACACTATCGGCACCCTGATGGGCTTAGCTGATAAAACAGGTATAGTTGAACCAAATGGCAACATCCCGCATGTAAAGGAAGCAATGATGAGTGATGCCATTGGTACAACTTGCGGTGCTATGTTGGGTAGTTCAACGCTGACTACATACGTTGAGAGCGCAAGCGGTATTGCAGAAGGTGGTCGATCTGGTGTAACAGCATTTACAGTAGGTATTTTCTTCATCGTATCACTCTTCCTCTCCCCTATCTTCTTACTCATCCCAAGTGCAGCAACAAGTGGAGCTTTGGTTATGGTAGGTGTACTGATGATTGACTCTGTAAAGAAAATCAATCTTCAGGATATTACAGAATCATTCCCAGCCTTCATCACAATGATTACAATGGTGCTTTGCTATTCTATCGCTGATGGTATTTGCTTAGGAATCATTGCATATGTATTTATGAAGACTTTTACACGTCAGTGGAAGGATCTGAACTGGACACTCGTTGTATTAGCAGTTCTCTTTATCCTGAACTTTGTGAGAAGCTAACAACGACTTTTAAATAAGCAACTCCCTATAAGTCATAAAGCTACTCATAGGGAGTTTTTATTTATATCACCATACACACCTACTCTAAAAGAACATTTCTTTGTCATATAATAGAAAAAAGAAGAAAAAACCATGATAAAGTTTGCACAATTAAAATAAAATGACTACTTTTGCAACCGCTTACGAAAAGTAAGGGCGTTTAGCTCAGCTGGTTTAGAGCATCTGCCTTACAAGCAGAGGGTCGGCGGTTCGAATCCGTCAACGCCCACCACCTTGGGTAGTTTCCAGAGTGGCCAAATGGGGCAGACTGTAAATCTGCTGCTTCTAGCTTCGGTGGTTCGAATCCATCACTACCCACAAAAGAGTTGTAATCATTTGATTACAACTCTTTTGTTTTCTATACCCATTACCATCATACCGCTGACGAAACATTGGACTGTATGAGGGCATTCCTTCTCATACAGAAATGTAACCATATTACTATAAAATTTTAATTTTACTTTGCTGTCACTTTTAACACTTCGTATAAACACACTATAAATCAATAAGTTAAGAGTAATAATTACATAACAGAAGTGACAGGAATTCATGTATCTGTTAACAATAGTGATTGTAGCAGCGTTTGCTATCTTTTAAATTCTACAAACCTAATTTAGTTAAATAAACACAAAAGAGCATCACATTCACTTTTTTTTCTGAAGAACTTTATTGTTATCTACGAAAATTTAGTAGTTTTACAGCGCATTTGAAATATTGCAGTATGTTAGTATGTAACAAACAACATTTTTGAAAGTAAAACAAAAAAAGCATTATAAATTTTATATGAAGAAATTATCTATTCAAGAAGAAGCAATTATGCAAAAAGTGTGGAAGCTAAAAAAATGTACGGTAACAGAGATTCTAAAGGAACTCCCTGAACCTAAACCTCCCTACACCACAGTAGCTTCTGTTATGAGGAATCTTAAACAAAAAGGGTACATATCCCAAGAAAAGCAGGGCATTGCATACAGTTATTTACCAGCCATAGAGGAAGAGGAGTATAAGCATCGTTTTATGAGAGGATTTGTACACGACTACTTCAAAGATTCATTTAAAGAGATGGTATGTTTCTTTGCCAAGGAGGAGGATCTATCGTTTAAAGATTTGGTAGACATTATTCGTGAAATAGAGAAAGGAAAAGAGTAATACTATGATATTATAGCTATCTGTATTAAAGATAATGTATAAAAAATATTTGGATTATGCTTTCATACCTTGTTGAAATAAACATTATTACCATCTTTTTGTATGGTTTTTATCGCCTATTGTTTACTAATGATACTTTCTTTAGCTGGCGAAGATTTATGTTGTTGAATATATACCTTATAGCTTTATTAGTCCCTTTTGCTGATTTTAGTAATTGGATTAGTATTCGTGAGGCTACTCAAAATATGGCTAATACATATGCTGAAACAGTCTTGTCAGAAGCTCCTTCTCCTCCATCCAAAGCCACGGTGCTGTCATGGAATACTGTACTTTTGTGGATATATATGGGTGGTGTTTGCATCTTTCTGCTACGCTTTGTAATTCAACTCATTGGAATATACAGATTAGCAAGAAAAACAGAGGTAAGTATCATTAAAGGGGTTAAGGTACACATTATCGAGAAAAATGGGAGCCCTTTTTCTTTCTTCCATTGGATTTTTATTAATCGAGAAGTACTATATGAATCGCAACTACAAGAAATATTAATTCACGAACAGTGTCATGTAGAACAGAAGCATTCCATAGATGTTATGCTATCTGAATTATTTACTATCGTATGTTGGTTCAATCCTTTTGCATGGTTATTAAAAAGAGAAATCAGACTCAATCTTGAATACCTTGCAGATTTTCATGTTGTGCAAGTAGGGTGTGATCAAAAGAGTTACCAATATCACTTATTGAGGATGACTTATCATAAGAAAACTCCTACTATTCTAAATAATTTCAATGTTTTACTTCTTAAAAAGCGCATAAAAATGATGAACAAACGTAGATCAAGAGTAATAGTAAAGGCAAAATATGCCCTTCTTATTCCAATAATAGCTACACTATTAGTCGTCAAAAATATTGAGAGTGTAGCGCACTCATTAGTATCAAACAAAATTGTAAATAATGAAGTGATTGTACCTATTTATACAAAAGCAAACAATGCACTTCAAAAGAAACCAATTTTTTCATCAAAGATTTCAAAAGAAGATAATATTAAAAAGCTCAAAGAAGAAGTACATGAGGTGTCACATGATGAAATAAATACTATTGTCAAAAAGAAAGCTATAAATAATACTGCTCCGAGTAATGTAATCAAAGATTCTCATGCTGACATAAAAGATTCAGAATTACCAGAGAAAAATAGCACTAATGTGCGTATATATAATATTTCTTTTGCTGTTGACGCAAAGGGCTCAGTTTCATCCCTGAATGTAACGCATATAAAAGACACTTTATATAATCAGAAGGATTTACAAGAAATAGAAAGAATGTCAAAAGATAAACCTGATAACACCATAAATAAGACTATAAAAGCTATATATAATCTTCCTATTTCTTTTAAGTTATAGCAACAATTATATCACATACTCTTTAGACCAATGTAAATTGGGCTAAAGGGGTGATTAGAATAATCAAACATACTCTTCATTTATAAAAAATATGAATATGAAAAACCTAAAATGGGCACAAGTTGTCTTACTTGCTTTATTAATATTACTACCAAAACAAATATCAGCTTATCAAAAAAAAGTATTACTTTCCCCAACACGAAATTATACTATTCATGGTCGTATTGTAGACTCTTTTACAAACCTCCCTATATCAAATGTTAAACTAACTTTACTATCAGCAGATAGTACTGTAATAGATACATGTCGCACCTTTATATGGAACGATAAAGCTGTTCATCCCGACTCCTATTTCTATATGCAAAAGAATTTGAGTGAGGGAAAATACATTTTTAAGATAGAACATCCTGATTATTTTACAACTTTTATCGACAAAGAACTGCTATTCAAAAGTAGAAACACAAGCATTGACATGCAAGACATTCCTATTAAGAGAAAAGGAATGGAAAATAAAGAGCATATGTTAGGCGAGATTGTTGTTAAGAGTACAAAAATTAAGATGGTTATGAAGGGTGATACTATCATATATAATGCAGATGCCTTCAATCTTCCTCAGGGAAGTATGCTTGATGCGCTAATCAGACAATTACCAGGCGCCACACTTAATAGTAATGGAGAAATATTCATCAATGGTCGAAAATTAGATTATCTTACACTTAACGGTAAAGATTTCTTCAAGGGAAATAACAAACAATTAATAGAAAATTTGCCAAACTATACTGTTAAAAATCTAAAGGTCTTTGAAAAAAGTACTGATAGAAGTCAGACTATGGGTGTTGATATTGATAAAAAAGACTACATCATGGATATCTCACTAAAGAAAAAATATGAAAAAACTTTTATAGCTAACTTTGATATAGCTGGTGGTACGAACAGCAGGTATGCAACCAAAGCTTTCGGATTATATTTCACTCCACGATTGCAGTTATCTATTTTCTCAAATATTAACAATGTGAATGAGGACCGCAAACCCGGAGAAAAGGGAGATTGGGATCCAACCAAACTACCAAACGGTCAGGTTATACAAAAAACAGTAGGTCTCACCGCTGCTGTTAGCAATGAAAAAAACACATTGGAAAATAATATGTCTACAAGTTTCACATGGAGAGATACACATAATATCAGTCAAATAATAGCTGAATCTTTCTTAACTGGAGGAAACAACTTTAATCGTAGCATCTCAGATGTTAAATCCAAGAACTTTATTTATGACTTTCAAAATAATTTAAAGATTTCAACGCCCATTTTCCTAAAATCAACCATAAGCTTAAATTACAATAAATTTGATAATTGGGGAACTGTCCGTTCAGCACGCTTCAATGCAGACCCATCACCAATAGGTAGTACAGAAGCAATATTAGATACGATATTTTCCTCTTCCAGAAACAGACTTGTAAATGATTTTGGTGTAAATCGATTGTCTTCTAAAACATATGGATTCGGTCATTCACTTACAACTTTCGCCAATGTTAATGCATATAAACAGTTGCCATCTGGTGATCGTATATCAGCATTGATAGAAGGTGACTATTTAAATACTACAAATTCAATGTTCAACAATTACCAGTTGAAGTACTTAAAAAGCAATGCTATAAGTGACTACCGCAATCGATATGACAACACTCCATCTTACTCCTACAATTATCGTGTAGGACCACAATATACATTCGTGATTCCTAATGGATTTAGACTTTTCACAGGATATCAATATCAGCAAAAAGGAAGTTACCGAAACAACCAAAAATACAGATTAGACAAACTAGACAAATGGCAGGAAGAAAATCACGACCTTGGCAGTTTACCTTCTTCTCGTGATTCACTCCTACTCGCATTAGATGCTAACAATAGTTACAAAGGGTATTATATAAGTAAGCAAAATTCGGTTTCACTCGGATTTGGTTGTTCAAAATCTAAGAATCACAACAATGTGTTCTTCAATACAAACGTGTCTGTTGGTTACAAAAGTGAAAAGCTTGACTATCGCAATTCATTGCTAAACACTTCTGTCAAACAATATAATTGGGTTGCAGGATTGTCTCTAAATATGGGATTTACAATAAACAAATACAGTTTTTACGGTACTATCACTTCGAAAATGGAAACACCAGATCTTTACTCAAAAATTACCCGATCTGACAATTCCAATCCTTTAGCTATCTCTTTAGGTAATCCGAATTTGAAAAATAGTAGAAAAACAAATGTATCTTTAACCTTTAGTTATAACAACAATAGGCGATTTAAGCTACCGATGGCATTTATAAATATCAATATTCATCAGAATGCTGTTGCTAATGGTTTTACTTACAACCCTACAACGGGTGTATATACATATAAACCACAAAATGTTAAGGGAAACTGGTATGGCAATATTGGATTATATGATACTTTTCCTTTAGATAATAAAAACTACTTCACATTAGTAAACGCAATTGTCTATAGCTACAACCACAATGTAGACTTCACAGGAGTAACAGGTCAAACAGAAAGTATGTTGAGTAAAGTGAATAACCATTGGTTAGAGGATAATCTATCTTTAAATTATCAAAAAGGAGGATTGACCTGTAGCTTGGTTGGCGAAATGAAATGGAGATATGCTTATAGCAGACGTGAAAATTTCTCAACTATACGTACCTTGGATTTTAATTATGGTATGTTAGGTTCATACAAATTTAAATTTGGATTAGAAACGGGTATGGATCTTAAGATGTTTAGTCGCCGAGGTTATTCAGATCCTCTTATAAATGCTAATGATTTAATTTGTAACGTATACATTAGTAAGAGCTTCTTAAAAGGGAAACTGGCAGCCAAACTCGAAGGGTACGATATATTTCATCAACTCAAGAGCATAAGTTATGAGATAAACGGACAAGGAAAAACCGAGACACGTTTTAATGCTATTCCAAATTACTTAATGTTGCATCTAATTTATAAAATGAACATAAGTGGGAAAAAGTGAAATTAGTCGTTCATTTAAAAATATATTTCAGCGTGAAGTTTCTAAAAGTAACTTCACGCTATCTTTTTAATCCATATCGGTCATTAGAGGCTAAACATATTTTGTTTTATTATCGAGCAGATTGTTTGGATTTGTAACGCAGGCATAGCGAGCTACGTCAAGTTACACCCTCTTTCTCACAAACAAAATGCAGCTATATTACTATAATAATGTTGATTTCACTTTGCTGTCACTTTTAACACTTCACATAAACATACTACACATCAACGGATTAGAAGCATATTTCGAATGACAGAAGTGACAGGAAATTTTATTCTAAAGAAATCACATTGTTATACAAAAGCAGGACTATGGAGTTTAAGTATGAAATGAGTATTATACCACAGAAGCATTCTTGATGACAAATCCTAAGGAGTTATCCCACATTAGCGATTTGCCTTGTCTACACAGACGCCTACTATCGCAAATAAGACACAATAAATCTTCTTTTTAACGAGCAAAGGGCAAACACATATCGTGCGGAGGCTCAACACACATGGTGCGAGCGGCAAGTACTAATCACTTGGAAAGTATATAGTCTTCCGCCCAACCTACTATATTTAAAGCAGAAAGAACTATTTACATATTACTCTGTTGTGAAAGAAAAAGCAAACCCTACTAATGATGTGCTGACAAAGTTATAGAAATAAAAAAGACTCCCAATACTGAGAGCCTTTTGAGGTGCCTAGCGGAATCGAACCGCTCTACATGGTTTTGCAGACCATTGCCTAACCTCCCGGCCCAAGCACCATTCTATTACAAATCATAATTGCAATTTGCGAGTGCAAAGATAATCAATTATTTCGGTTTAACCAAACAATTCAGAAACTTTTTTCAATAAAGATTACGTAAAATCTTCTTCATGTAAGATACCAAGAATCTTTCACAGACATCGAGCAAAAAGATAAGTTCAAGTAATCCTATTGATAGGTTTCTTAAATGAAACTATTTAAAACAAGCGGGCTTCTTACGACCTTCCAATTTCTGCTTTTTCTTTAACTGATCATGAATGGCACAACCCGAGCATCCATGGCATGGATCACTTGCTGCTCGAAACGATTGCCACGTACGATAAACCACATAGCCTATAGCTGATAAAATTACTATGGCTAAGACAACATACTGCCACATCTTCTCCTCCTTATTCTACTTTTCACACTGGAGTATCAGTAGGATCTTCCGTAAAGATATCTTCTGCTACCTCCATCTCATCATCATCAAACCACTTTGACAGCTTTTCGCGTGCCTGCTTTTTCATATCATCATCTACAGAAGACCACACCTTATTTAATACGTAAAGCAAAATACCAAGGTCGTCTGATAGTCCTGCAATAGGAATAGCATCAGGCACAGCATCAAGCGGTGAGATTAGATAACCCAATGCACCAATGATAATAGCCTTATCCTTAAGTGACACCTTATCACTTTGTATCAAATAATACAAAATCAATGCCACATATACCAACTTAGCACCAGCACGCTTTGCTACACGTTGAATCTTATCAAAGAAACCCTGTTGGGTAAACTTATCTTTATACTTTTGAAAATCAGGTAATTCCATACTACAACTAAATCATTAACAAAACTTACTTAAAATCCATAACTCGGTCTACATAAGCCTTCGCCTCTGGATAGTCTTGATTAGCACGACGAATCTTGTTACGCACTAAAACTTTCATCATTACCCTATAAAGAAGGAAGAGAACCAAGCCCACACCGATAGCTGCCAACACATTCAGTATTCCTTTAAAAGGCAGCGAATCATCTGGAAATGCCGACATTATCAATATCGGTAAGCACAAAAGGAAGCCCGCTATTGTATAACGCGAACGCTCTGTACCCTCACTATCCAAAGCCGCTTGGTAATCAAAAAGATAATTAGAAAGTTCCTCCTCACTTACATTAGCTGGTAACTGAGGGAAGCCCACTTCGTCTTTATGATTTCTGATTTTATTTTCTACTGTGTGTTGAAAATCATCCAACACAGTTACATACTGTTCTTCTAAATCTTTCATGATTTTCCAATGCTTTTATATTAATAAAAAACTCCCAACTCTCCTCCATCATTCCAAACTGAATGTGAGAAGATGAGCGTATATGAAAGAAAAATAAAACAGTGCTCCTATAAGCCGGGTTCTGTTTCTTCCTCATCTTTCGATAATAGGAAGATGCCTGTCATTTATCTATATTACAAGTCACCTTGCAACTAAAGCATTCTACCCTCCGTTGTGCTTACGCTTGGGCGGGCTACCCTCAAACAACGGTTTACATGAACTTGCAGCTCCTGAACGGCACAGCCAGACGATCACCCGCCTGCTGGTAGTCTCTTACACCACCTTCTCACCCTTACCACACATTACTGCGTGGCGGTTATTTTCTTCTACCTACATCTACTGTCACCAATAGCTTCTATTTTCGGAAGCAGGATGCCCTATGCTGCCCGGACTTTCCTCTCGCATCCATTACAGATGCCAGCGACAGAGCCGGAACACTGCCTTATCAGAATGCAAAGATAATGGAAAACATGGAAAAGCCAAAATATTTCAATGATAATCTAAACTTAGCCAAGAAAAGAGATAGTATAAAAAGACAGAAAGAAGTTGTTGTGTGAACCTAAACACATAGACATTAAGATAATTATAACAACATAATAGCATATCAAGCTATAAACAAGATTCTTCAAGCTACCTTTACAACTATTATACCTATGCTCTACGTATTATAAAACAATGCTTTACACACATTAGAGTATATCTTCACGAAAGTATTTTTATGACAATAAAAAATTCTTTTCATGAAAATAATCACGTCATACAGTAGTTTTTGCATCTCTGCCATACCTTTCAGTACCTATAAGTATTAAATAATGCGCTCATCCAAAGCCCTCTCCAAAGAGTGGAGTTACATCAACCACATGACACAATGACTTACATTTCCTTTCATTTTGTCAACTTATTAAAACAACAAGATGACAATTAGGAACAAAACAACTACCCAAAACAAATAAATGCAAAATTTACATCACATCAGATTAATAGTCGTTAAGTGTTAAATTTTAATTGTTAAAATCGGATAAAGATAACTGACAAATTGTCGGTTTTACAAAATTTGCTCCTATATTTGCATTCCAGAATATGTCAACAAGACATTTACAAATAATGACGGCTTGACACAAAAAACGTAATTAACGAACAAATAATTAAGAATATGAAGAATTTATCAAAGTATTTGGCAGGCGCGGCATGTGTTACAGCCCTCGCCTTTTCTACTGGCGCCTTCATCAAAGTGTATGCTGCAGAAGCACCAGTTGTAGCTCCTGGTCAGCCAGTTGACCTCACATACGCAGCTGAGAAAGCGCTTCCAGCTGTCGTTCACATTAAGTATGTACAGAATTCTAAGACCCAAACCGTTGAGGTCCAAGATGACCCATTTGGTGGTTTCTTTGACCCATTCGGTTTCTTTGGAAATCCTAACCAAGGTAATGGTTCACGCCGTCAGCAGGTTCAGACTCCTAAGAAGGAGGCTACAGGTAGCGGTGTTATCATCTCACCTGATGGTTATATCGTAACGAATAATCACGTTGTTGAGGGTGCTGACGAATTGACAGTCACACTGAATGACAACCGTGAATTCTCTGCTCGCATCGTTGGAACTGATAAACAGACTGACCTTGCACTGCTAAAGGTAAACGCAACAAACCTCCCTACCCTTCCTATTGGCGACTCAGACAAGTTGAAAGTTGGAGAATGGGTAATTGCTGTAGGTAACCCTTACAACCTCAACAATACCGTAACGGCTGGTATCGTAAGTGCTAAGTCACGTGGTTTGGGTGCTACTCGCAATGGTATCGAGAGCTTTATCCAAACTGACGCAGCCATCAACCAAGGTAACTCTGGTGGTGCATTGGTTAACACTCAGGGTGAGTTAGTTGGTATCAATGCTATGCTCTACTCACAGACTGGTGCATATAGTGGTTACGGTTTTGCTATCCCAACATCAATAATGAATAAGGTTGTTGATGATATTAAGAAGTATGGTAGTGTACAACGTGTAATGCTTGGCATTCAGGGTGGTGACGTACTGAACTTCATCAACGCTCAGAAGGAAGAAGGCAAGAACGTTGACCTTGGCACAAATGCAGGTGTTTACGTTAGCGAGGTTTCAGAAGAAGGAAATGGTGCAGCCTTAGGTTTGGCAAAGGGTGATGTTATCACTAAGTTTGACGGACAAAAGGTAACACGTATGTCTGAACTTCAGCAGGCTCTCAACAGCAAGCGTCCTGGCGATAAGGCAACCATTACTTTCATCCGCAATAAGAAAGAAATCTCAAAGACTATCACACTGAAGAATGCACAGGGTACGACAAAGGTAATCGAGCAGGCTGATATTGACGTTCTTGGTGGTCAGTTCCGTCCAGTACAGGATGCCCTTAAAAAGCAGTTGAATATCAACTATGGTCTTGAGGTACTGAAGGTTAACAATGGTGCATTGAAGTCTGCTGGAATCAATCGTGGCTTCATCATTCAGAATGTAAACGAGACCATGGTGAAGAACATTGACGACTTGCAGAATATTGTTAAGAAGGCATCTACCAGCAAGGACCCAGTTCTCTACGTTCAGGGTATTTACCCAACTGGTAAGAAGGCTTACTTCGCTATTCCTCTTGCTGATTAACGACAGATAACTTTCAGCTGAAAAGCTAACAAAATAAGAATTCCCCCATTCTTGGTTTTAGATACAAGAATGGGGGATTACTTTTTGACAAGCAACACCTTGAAAAATCATTACATAATACCAAGTAAAACATCTATAAACAACGGCAAAAACACATATAAAAAGCGACTTTATAACCAACAGTATATCAATCAGTTATAAATCAGCAAACCAAAAGGTACTTAATAGGACTTCAAAAGGGCGTTAGTAAGACCTCAAAAGGGCATCTTTTGCAAGCCAATTGGGCGTCTTTAAGAAGCCAAAAGAGCATATATTGGTTTCGAGTCACCTGAAAATAGTTTACAAACTTCAACAAGTAAGGGAATAAATTGTTTGTAGAATACAGATAGACATCAGATCTAATTACATTTATCATGTAGTCTTTCCGCCTTTATAAAACCATCTAATTGGGGGTAGTCATACCATGCAAGTAGATTAATATTATTCTATTAACAATCTATGCGTTTAACGTAAGAACCCTCTTCTCACCCTATAAACGCAACATAATAACCACCAAGAATCCAAATCTAACCACCTCTTATCGCACTAAAAGACGTTGTATGAACATGAAAAGAATATTCAACCATTACAAACCAATAAAACACCTATCAGTCAACAAGAAACCGTTAAAAGACCAAAAACCTAATACACAATACAAAATCATTATAGATTCTTATGTGAGTTTTTTACTTTTTTATTTGTTTAACTCATTGAATTTGTGTAAATTTGCCATCACTTAAAATAATGCTAAGCACATGAGACAATTGAAAATCACAAAATCGATTACGAATCGAGAGAGTGCTTCTCTTGATAAGTATCTGCAGGAAATCGGTCACGAAGAAATGATCAGTATCGAAGAAGAAGTTGAGCTTGCTCAAAAGATTCGAAATGGTGATCGAAAAGCTTTAGAACGTCTGACGAAAGCTAACCTGCGTTTCGTTGTCTCAGTTGCAAAGCAATATCAAAATCAGGGGCTTTCTCTGCCCGATCTTATTAACGAAGGTAATGTAGGATTAATCAAAGCAGCAGAGAAGTTTGATGAAACACGCGGCTTCAAGTTTATCTCATACGCTGTATGGTGGATAAGACAAAGCATCTTGCAAGCAATAGCAGAGCAAAGTCGTATCATCAGATTACCACTAAATCAAGTAAGCTCTGTCAATAAAATCAATAAGATATTGACACAGTTTGAACAAGAGAACGAACGCCGTCCGAGTATTGATGAGATAGCACAGAATACTGATATACCAGAAGACAAGATTGTTGATGCAATGAAAGTTAATTCACGTCATGTCTCGGTAGATGCTCCATTCTATGACGACGAGCAAAGTAGCTTACTTGACGTTATTCCTAATGATAACACACCATCAACTGATAAAGAGTTGGTTGAAGAGAGTCTACGGGAAGAAATTGGAAGAGCTTTACAGATTCTTGAGGATAGAGAGAAGGTGGTTATAGAGGCTTACTTTGGAATTAACCAACGTGAAATGACATTGGAAGAGATAGGAAGTAAATATAATCTCACACGTGAACGGGTAAGACAAATTAAAGAAAAAGCAATAAGACGCCTACGCCAACTATCCAATAGCAAGGTTTTGAAGGCTTATTTAGGACAATAACATTAACATTGTAAGATATTAATTTAAGATGAAATTACGTCAGGTATTAATCATAGCAGTACTCCTGCTGGGATGGGTAAATAGTAGTAACGCAAAAGGATACAAGCCTGCAAAGGTATATATGTTTGGTTTTGCAGCCTCTTTTAATGATTCAACGGTTTATATGACCAATATTCAGAAGGTGGATGCCTACCTTGCAAACGACCGTACTAAGTTCCTTGCTAATCGTGAAGACTACTCATATCAACTCCGTTATTACCTTCAGAACAATGGTTTGGTAAGCTATCCAACTTGCGTTACGATGTATGCTGAGAATGAGAATAAAGCTATGAAACAGTTCACAGCTTTGAAAAATAAATACGAAAAGGGTAAGAAGAAATATATAGTTAAGTCTATCTCTGATGCAGAGTTCAGCTATAAGACTATAACACCAGACAACTATACTTCAAACGAAGAGACACAAGTGAATACTAAAACCACAAAGTCAAAGTAAGCAGAGCCTCTAAAGATGGAAATAAATAACTTCAGAATAGCAGACTTTGATATACAGATTATATTCCGTGAGACTGATGTCAACGGAATGCACTTGCTAAGTTCGTTTGAACCTTTCAGAATCAAAGAGGTTTCAGAGAATGTCTTTTTCCGCTTAACGGTTGACGATACGCTTCGACCTGTTCCAAAGGAAAGGAGACAACGTATCCGTGCTTTCGATACAGGAAATGGTGATACCATTGTTGATCGTGTTGATGATGGTAGCTATCAGTATATTATCAAGGACATTAATGGCTCTGATTGTTGTCTGCTACAGAGTAATAAAGACTTCTCTGACTGTCGTTGTGCACTCAATGGCAACAAGAATATGCGCACCTTTGGACTTAATAATGCATTGATGCTTATCTTTGCCTTTGCTGGTGCACATAAGAAAACCTTGCTGATTCACGCATCTCTTGTTCGTAACAATGGCTATGGCTATGCCTTCATTGCCAAGAGCGGAACAGGTAAGTCAACCCAGGTTAGTATGTGGCTACGCTATATTCCAGGCAGTGACCTCATGAACGATGACAATCCTATCGTGAGAATCATTGATGGAGAAACATGGATATATGGTAGCCCATGGAGTGGTAAGACACCATGTTATCGCAATGTCAAGGCTCGTTTAGGTGCTATTACACGTATTGACCGCGCTACAACAAACTCTGTTGAGAAGCCCAATCCTATTGCAGCATTTGCTTCACTACTCCCCTCTTGCTCCAGCATGAAGTGGGATTCAGACATTTACAATGGCGTTTGTGATACTATTACAAAGATTGTAGAAGCTGGGAGGATATTTACGTTACATTGCTTGCCTAATCAAGAAGCAGCAGAAGTGTGCTATCAAACCGTAACGAAAAGATAAAACTTATGTCAAAAACAGTACTTACGACTTCTGAAATCCAGTTTGCGAATGCAGAGTTTCTACCAGAAGTTGTCAAGATGTTAAATGAAGGACATACTGTTACGTTACGCCTTCGTGGCTATTCTATGCGTCCTTTCCTTGAAAATGACCGTGACAAAGCTTTGCTTGTCAAGCCTTCCAAAATAAAAGTTGGCGACCCCGTCTTAGCGGAGATAACACCACGACACTTCGTCTTACATCGTATTGACAGCATAGAAGGTGACAACGTGACCTTACGCGGTGATGGCAACCTTGGTGTTGAGCATTGTAAGAAAGAGAATATTGTTGGAGCAGTCATTGGTTTCTACCGTAAAGGACGAAATAAGATGGATGCTACAAATGCTTGGAAATGGAAGTCATATAGCTTTATTTGGACCCGACTTCTTCCTATCCGAAGATATTTATTAGGTATTTACAGACGTATCTGGATTCCTATCTTTGGCACCATTTAATGGAATATAAAAAGAAAGATAATAATATAAACTATCAATAAGAATGAAAGTAAAGAATGGCTTCAACCTCCGTGAAGTATGCGGAGAACATATTATCGTTGCAGAAGGAGATGAGAATATTGACTTCAGCAATATTATATCTATGAACGAAAGTTCTGCATACTTATGGGAAGAGGTGCAGAAGATGGATTCTTTTACAGTAGATAACCTCGTAGAGTTAATCTGCGGTCAATATGAAATTGACGAGGATACGGCTCGCAAGGATGCCACAATACTTGCTGCACAATGGGGTACTGCGGGTATCATCGAGGGTGAAGACATCCCTGCAGATGATTCTGCTGTTAAGAAGGAAACAATCTCTGAGAAAACTGATTCTACACACCTCGAGGCAGCTACAAGTGAGGAGAAGCCTAAAAAGAAAGGCTTCTTTGAGCGTCTCTTTGGTTAAAGAGCAAACTGAAAAACAATTATAAATAAAAACTCGGACACTGATTATATCAATTCAGTGCCCGAGTTTTTTATTTATTAGTGCTATCTGATAGAACTTTGAATAATATATTCGTCCATACGACATCACCTTTGATTTACAGTTATCTGATAGAACAACTCCTTTCTACCAACAATTTGTTCCCTGATAATATCATATTGCACTCCACTAAGTACTCAACACCATTGGTGTTTACCATCCGCACATGACGTGTTAAGCATCAGCACACTATGTGTTGAGCATTAACACATCAGTAAAAGATGAATTAAAAGTCCCTTGCCATCATCATAATATGTAGTAAGACACACATGGTTCATTTATACATAAGGGCGCTTAGCGAACAGCACAGTTCTTTTATCAGCGCCTATTACAGGTTCTCGATAAACCATTCAGTAACCTGTCTCAGAAGATGATTACGTGTGTTACCACCATAAATACCATGGTTACGATTGGTATAAAGATTCTCTTTGAAGTCCTTATCAGCTTGAACCAAAGCCTCAGAATACTCAAAGGCATTCTGCGGATGTACGTTATCGTCCGTTAGGCCATGACATATTAAGAGTTTACCATGAAGCTTCTCTGCTTTATTGATTGGATTAATAGCATAACCAGCAGCATTCTCCTGTGGTGTACGCATATAACGCTCAGTATAAACAGAGTCATAATAGCGCCAGTTCGTTGGTGGAGCAATAGCTACACCTGCCTTGAACGCATTGCGTCCCTCGCTCATACTCATCAATGTATTGAAGCCTCCAAAGCTCCAACCCCATATTCCAATACGCGAAGCATCGACATAACTTTGCTTGCCCAACCACAATGCAGCTTCTGCCTGATCCTTTGATTCCAAATCGCCAAGCTTCAAATAAGTACACTTCTCAAACTCTGCACCACGCGCACCAGTACCACGACCATCTACAGTAACAACGATATAACCTTTTTGTGTTAAGTAGTAGTCAAACATTGCACCACTACCCATAGACCCAACGCCCCAGTTGTCGACAACCTGCTGACTACCCGGACCACTATACTGGTGCATAATTACAGGATACTTCTTTGTTGCATCGAAGTTAGCAGGCTTCACCATCCAGCCATTAAGTTTCACACCTTCAGAGGTTGTAAATGTAAAGAACTCAACACCAGTGTTGCCATACTTTGCCAACTTTGCCTGTAGTTCATTATTATTAAGCACCTCACGTATCTCCTTACCTTTGTTATCATAGATAGCAAATACGTATGGATGATTGCTATCGCTCCATGTATTGAGGAAATACTTATAATCGCCTGAGAACGAAGCAACATTCCATCCCGCACGAGCAGAAAGACAAGTCAACTTACCTGACTTGTCTGCAACGTATATCTCACGCTGCATTGGCTTACGTGCTGCTGCTTGGAAGTAGGTATTTCCAGTCTTCTCATCATATCCATAGATTTCAGTTACGTCATAGTTCCCCTTATCAATCTGACGTAAAAGCTTACCATCCTTATTATATAAGTAAAGGTGCATATAGCCATCACGGTCAGAAGGAACAAGAATATAATCCTTCATGATGCTAATACCCTCCATAGCTTCTTCCTTCACATACTTAGGTACACTCTCCTTTATCAGTAGATTACATGTACCTGTGAGAGGGTTAGCAGCATAGAGGTTCAACTCGTCCTGATGTCGATTCATTGTATAGAGGATAATTCTATTTGCATCAAAGGTAGACTTGATGCGTGGAATATAACCATCTGCCGCTAATGGTAAATCATATTTACGCACAGCACCATCACTCAAGCTATAAGACCATGCACTAACCTTTGAGTTTGCTTCGCCAGCCTTTGGATATTTATAGCTGTAATCACCAGGATAGATATCAAACATATCATATGCAGGGTGAGAACCTTTGTAAAACTGTAGGGTATAACTCTTTACCTCACTCTCGTCATATCTAATCCAACTTAGCGTCTTGCTATCTGCACCCCAAGCAAGTGCATTATTAAAGCCGAACTCCTCTTCATTCACCCAGTCAGGTAAACCATTGATTACCTTATTAAACTCACCATCCGTTGTAACCTGCTTTACGCTCTCTCCATCTGTAATATAGATGTTATTCTGATAAACATAAGCAATCTGACGACCATCTGGAGAGAAAGTAGGAATCTGCTCAGAGCCATCTTTTGACAGTTTCTTTAAATGTTTTGTCTTTACATCATAGAGATAAAAGTCTGCTGTAAACGAACGACGATAGATACGATTTGTATTCGTTTGTAATAACAGTCGACTTCCATCAGACGAGATCTGATAATCATCAAAGGACTTTAATTGTTCACCCTTGGCATCAGCGAGGTCAAAGATAACCCCTGTAGAGCTACCTGTTTTAAAAGAATACTTAACTACCTGACGACCATCAGACGAGATTTGTGCATATTCAGAAGTTCCTTTTAAAGGATTAACACCCGAGATACGCTTAGTTGCAAAAGCACCATTAGTAATGTCTTTCAAAGAGATAGGTTCTCCAGCCATCAACTGAATTGCGGTTAGCATTGTTGCACACAGAAGTAATATACGTTTCATAAATTCAAGTTTTAACAGCACAAAAATATAAAATATTCCGTATATTTGCAAAAGAATGGAACAATATTATTGTGATTTCGGGAACTGGTTGCGCTCTCAGTTCCCTTATAAAGTACAAAAGATATCAGTTAATGCTGGCTTTACCTGCCCTAACCGAGATGGTAGGATTGGGCGGGGAGGTTGTTTTTACTGTAACAACCAGACGTTCAACCCAGCCTATTGCGATAATGGAAAGAGTGTAACCCAGCAGCTTGAAGACGGTAAACGATTCTTTTCTGGTAAGTATCCTGAGATGAAATATCTTGCTTATTTCCAAGCTTATACCAACACTTACGGCACTAATGACCATATTAAAAGACTCTATGAGGAAGCACTTGCTGTGGAGGATGTAGTTGGACTCGTTATCGGTACGCGTCCCGACTGTATTAATGATGATCTCTTAGACTACTTTGAAGAACTGAATCGCCGCACATTCCTCATCGTTGAGTATGGTGTGGAAACCTGCAATGATGAGACATTACGACTGGTTAATCGCGGGCATGACTTTGCTTGTGCACGTAAAGCTATAGAAGAGACTGCCCGACGTGGTATCCGTGTCGGTGCACATATCATTCTCGGACTACCTGGTGAAGATGCAAAAGAGAGTTTAAGACAAGCTCCAATCATCTCTTCTCTTCCCTTAACGACATTGAAGATTCATCAGTTACAGATTATTCGTGGAACTCGACTGGCAAAGATGTACGCTGAAAAGCCATTTCACCTTTATACGGTTGAAGAGTATATCAAACTCATAGCAGATTACATTAGCCTTCTCCGCCCCGACCTTGTACTCGAACGCTTTGTCAGCCAGAGCCCTCCTGACCTCCTCATAGCACCCAAATGGGGACTGAAAAACTATGAGTTTACACATCGCCTTCATAACTATATGAAGGAGAAGTTGAATAATAATGCTCAATCTGACAAATGAAAAGAAAGCATCAACGCTCAATAGCCTATCTTGTTATCGCACTGTTAGGAATCTCTTTATGGCATGTATGGAAGAGTAGCAAGATTGCTGAGAACCCAGCTTACACTAAAGGTGTAGTCAACAAGCTTTATAAAATTCGCGCAACTCCTTACTACTCCTATTCATATAACGTAGATCAGAAGACCTATGAAGGTAGGGGTAAACAATATGGAGAATATGAAAGTCTGCATATTGGTGACACTATCACCGTTTATTATCAAAGAAGTAACCCCAGTAACAGTGAAGCTTATGTAAGAAATAATAAACAACAGCCATAATCTTATACCTATTCTTATATTTGACTCTATCAAAATATGGAGTGATAAAAACAAACCTATTACATAATAAGGCACACAGATAAGCAGAGAAAAGACGGAGTTAAAAACAATACATGGAGGTTCCGACGAAACAAAAAAGCGATAGAGATATTCTACACAGATTATTAACATCTTTGTTATTTTTGCCAATAAACATTGCAATTATACTCCTTTGATCTCTAAGCCTTCGATGAAGGCTGTGTGAGTTTTAACGTAGAAAGATAAAGAAATATATTGACAAAACAGTTAAAGCAAAGGTAGAAAAATAGACTAAAAGTTATTTATTTTAGTACCCCTGTAAGTTTCTTGTTATCAATAAGTTGCAAAAACAGATTTTAAAAGGTGCTTAGTAAGACTTCAAAAGGGCGTTAGTTAGACATCAAAAGGGCATCTTTTGCAAGCCAATTGAGCGTTATTTACAAGCCGTTTTATGGTCTTTACAAAATCATCATACGAAAAATACGGACAAAAATGCGTCTTCAAAACTTGGAAATGATAAAGTTTACATTTTGTATTTAGAATTATAAGAAATATCAAACAGAGCAACTTTAAGTTTCTTACTGCAAACTTAGAGTTGCTATGTGTGCCTTATAATATAAATGCTTCAGCTTATCACTCTATATATTGGATGAGCCTGATTTCTTTTCTTATCTTTGGATGGAACAAACAGATATGCCTTACGAAAGGTTTTTCTATATTCTTTGGGGCTTACTTATTTATATCTGTGCATTTATATGCTGTAAACACCAAGAGAACTGAACACTGAAAAGTACGTCCCCAACCTCGTTCCCCTGCCTTTTCGAAAATCGACTAACTGCCAATTTGTCTACAACAAGCGACAATTTGACACCAAGCACCTATAGGCACAAGGTTTGATATATAGGCAATAGAAACAAAAAATAAGAACAAGTTCCGAAAACTATTATAAAGGTGTAGGAGCTATAGGAAGGAGATTTGAATATGACATTTGAGAAATTTACAATCAAAGCACAAGAAGCTGTTCAGAGTGCAATAAACATTGCACAACGAAATGGACAGCAGACCATTGAGCCAGTACACATATTAGCTGGTGTAATGGATAAAGGAAAGGACGTAATAAATTATGTCTTCCAGAAAATTGGCGTCAACGCACAAGCTGTAGAGACTGCCATTCAGAATGAGATGAGCCACTTACCAAAAGTATCTGGTGGTGAACCCTACCTCTCTTCTGAAACCAATCAGGTGATGCAGCGTACAATAGAGACCTCCCAGAAGATGGGTGACGAATTCGTTAGTATCGAACCGATGCTACTCGCCCTACTTGCTGTGAACTCAACCGCAAGCCGTATATTGAAAGATGCGGGTTGTACAGAGAAGGAAATGACAGCTGCTATCAATGATCTTAGACAAGGTCAGAAGGTACAGTCGCAAAGTGGTGATGAGAACTATCAGTCATTACAGAAATATGCACGCAACCTTATCGAGGATGCACGTGCAGGAAAACTCGACCCAGTGATTGGTCGTGATGAGGAGATTCGAAGAGTATTGCAGATTCTATCTCGTCGTACAAAGAATAACCCTATTCTCATTGGTGAGCCAGGTACTGGTAAGACTGCTATTGTTGAGGGTTTAGCAGAGAGAATCGTTCGTGGTGATGTACCAGAAAACTTAAAGGACAAGCAACTCTATTCACTGGATATGGGTGCGATGTTGGCTGGTGCTAAATATAAAGGTGAGTTCGAGGAGCGTCTTAAAAGCGTTGTTAAGGAAGTGATGCAGGCTGATGGTAACATCATTCTCTTCATTGACGAGATTCACACATTGGTTGGTGCAGGTGGTGGCGAAGGTGCCATGGATGCTGCAAATATCCTTAAACCAGCCTTAGCACGTGGCGAATTGAGAGCTATCGGCGCAACAACACTGAATGAATATCAGAAGTATTTTGAGAAAGATAAGGCGCTTGAACGTCGTTTCCAAACCGTATTAGTAGATGAACCAGACGAGTTGGATGCTATCTCTATCCTTCGTGGATTGAAGGAACGTTATGAGAATCATCACAAGGTACGTATCCAAGACGATGCTTGTATCGCAGCTGTTAAGCTTTCTGAGCGATATATCTCAGACCGTTTCTTGCCAGATAAGGCTATCGACTTGATGGATGAGGCTGCTGCAAAACTGCGTATGGAGCGCGACTCTGTACCAGAGGAGTTGGATGAAATCAGTCGTAGATTGAAGCAGCTTGAAATTGAGCGTGAGGCTATTAAGCGCGAGAACGACACTGAGAAAATTGCACAACTCGACAAGGAAATCGCTGAACTCAAAGAGCAGGAACATGGATTCCGTGCAAAGTGGGAAGGCGAACGTGGACTGGTGAATAAGATTCAGCAGGACAAACAAGAGATTGAACAGCTCAAGTATGAGGCTGATCGTGCCGAGCGTGAGGGTAATTACGAGCGTGTTGCCGAGATTAGATACTCACGACTAAAGCAATTAGAAGACGATATCAAGAACATCCAACAGCAGTTGCAAGCCACACAAGATGGGCAAGCAATGGTGCGCGAGGAGGTTACAGCAGATGATATCGCTGAGGTTGTGAGCCGTTGGACAGGTATTCCTGTCACACGAATGTTACAGAGTGAGAAGGATAAACTGCTCCACTTAGAGGATGAACTACACAAGCGTGTCATCGGACAAGATGAGGCTATCACAGCCGTAGCAGATGCTGTTCGTCGTTCACGTGCAGGATTGCAAGATCCAAAGAAGCCTATTGCTTCCTTCATCTTCTTAGGTACAACGGGTACCGGTAAGACCGAGTTGGCAAAGGCATTGGCTGATTATCTCTTCAATGACGAGTCTATGATGACCCGAATTGATATGAGTGAGTATCAAGAGAAGTTCAGTGTAACTCGACTCATCGGTGCGCCTCCTGGATATGTAGGCTATGATGAGGGTGGTCAGTTGACTGAAGCTGTACGCCGCAAGCCTTACTCTGTCGTACTCTTTGATGAGATTGAGAAGGCACATCCAGACGTATTCAACATTCTTTTGCAGGTGTTGGACGATGGTCATCTGACAGATAATAAGGGACGAACAGTGAACTTCAAGAATACGATTATCATCATGACGTCTAATCTTGGTTCACAATACATCCAGCAACAGTTTGAACATCTTAACGATACTAACCGTGAGGAGGTAATCGACAAGGCAAAAGTTGCAGTAATGGATATGTTGAAGAAGACAATTCGTCCTGAGTTCCTCAACCGTATCGACGAGACTATCATGTTCTTGCCATTGACAAAAGAGCAGATTGGTGATGTCGTTCGCCTGCAACTTGAGAGAGTTAAGGATATGTTAGAGCCACAGGGTATTGAACTTCAGTGGACTGACCCAGCCATCAACTATCTTTCAGATGTTGGCTACGATCCAGAGTTCGGTGCACGTCCTGTCAAGCGAGCTATCCAACGTTACGTATTGAACGACCTCAGTAAGTCATTACTTGCAGGTACAGTCAACCGTGACAAGCCTGTCATCATCGACAGCTTCGGCGAGGGCTTAGTATTTAGAAACTAATATAAAAAGGGAGTGTGTCATTTGGCACACTCTTTTTTTGTTTCATCGGCCATTTCAAGTGATACTACTATAAATCTTTATGAGGTAAACCTCTGTTTTCCTTGAGGCTTCTTCGTAACCAACAAGTTTTCTTATCCTTAGTGATTCTACGTGTCATAACCATCCGCACTATTGGTGTTCACCGTCTGCACCATTGGTGCTAAGTATCCGCTCGATGATATGACATGATAAAAAGGGCTATTGTGGCTCATCCACTATGGAGAAAAATAAGATGTGCCGTAACTGTGAAAACACCTCTAAACTCCTTACTGCCAAGAACGAGTCCGTCTCAGAATACACTATTTCTCATATTCATTATAATATCCCTAATTTTCTACAATGAAAGAAATCCTCAATATGAAAGTTCCTGTCACTCATGTCATAAGAGAATAGCTTATAACCTACTGATTTGTAACACGCTTACATAAAGTGTTAAAAGTGACAGCAAAATGAAATTAAAAATACTATAGTTATATCGTTACATTTTTAAAAGAGCTAACAACTTTTTATTACCCAAAGAACAACATATAAACAGAATTATTAGACGCGCCCAACTCTTACGTTAGCAAGATTAATATTTCTTCTCGCGTAAAAATAATTCTATTCATAAATTAAACATAGTGTATAGCACTAAGAGCCTTCTACTCATAGTAAAAAGAAGCAATGAAATAATAGAGAACGAATATAAAAAGCGTTGCTTTACACTTAACTATAAAGGTTTAAGACTGCATATTACATACTTCTTGCTATGTTTTCAAACATAGTTTATAAACACACTATCTATAACAAATCCTGCAAGGAGTAAAGCCTTTTGACTTTGCTGCACTCACAGAAAGGCCTTTTATACTGCCAGAGCATCTATTAAGACCACGGCAATTTGGGCTTGAATGATACTTTCTTGCCTTTGGACCCGTACAAATGTAAACCGTTCCAGACTGAATATCCGTATTTCTCTTTGTAGAAGCAGTCGTTCCTCCTATCGTAGAGAACAATGCAAGTGCTATAAACACTGATTTAATAAATTGCATATTGGTATAAAGTAAGATTGTTGTAAAGAACTTAGGAAATTAGAAGTGAGAGCGAAAGGTAAAGACTCTACCTCTTTTAGATATACATTTATAACCCATAAGAAATAGGCGGTATACCTACGTAAAAACATGGTATACCGCCTAAAAAATATATTTCTAAGAAATTACTTCATTTCTTCCACCGCTGCTTGTGCCGCAGCAAGTCTTGCGATAGGCACGCGGAATGGAGAACAGCTAACGTAATTAAGACCTACACGATGGCAGAACTTAACAGAACTTGGCTCACCGCCATGCTCACCACAGATACCACACTTGAGGTTCTTGCGAGTCTTGCGGCCCTTCTCAACACCCATTTGAATTAACTGACCAACACCCTTCTGGTCGAGAACCTGGAATGGGTCAACATCGAGAATCTTCTTCTCCAAGTAGCTTGGCAAGAAGCTTGCGATATCGTCACGGCTATAACCGAAGGTCATCTGAGTCAAGTCATTTGTACCGAAGCTAAAGTATTCTGCCTTCTGTGCAATAACATCAGCTGTCAAAGCAGCACGAGGAATCTCAATCATCGTACCCACCTTGAATTCAACCTCAACACCCTCCTTCTTGAAGAGTTTATTTGCAGTTTTGCGAATGATGTTCTCTTGAATGTCAAGCTCATTAACAATACCAACCAATGGTACCATAATCTCTGGCTTAGGATTGAAGCCTTCCTTCTTCAACTGAACAGCAGCACCGAGGATAGCCTTAGTCTGCATTGCAGTAATCTCTGGGAATGTGTTACCCAAACGGCAACCACGAAGACCCAACATTGGATTGCTCTCAGAGAGTGCACTTACACGACTCTGAATAAACTGAACGCTAACGCCCATCTCTTCAGCCATGATTTCCTGTCCCTTAAGGTCATGTGGAACAAACTCATGCAAAGGAGGATCGAGCAGACGGATGTTAACTGGTAAACCGTCCATACACTTCAAGATACCATAGAAGTCCTGCTTCTGATAAGGCAAGAGCTTGTCAAGTGCTCTTTCACGCTCCTCAGTAGTGTTTGCAAGAATCATCTCACGCATAGCCTTAATCTTCTCGTTCTCAAAGAACATGTGCTCTGTACGGCAAAGACCGATACCAACAGCACCGAAGTTGCTTGCTACTTCTGCATCGTGTGGAGTATCTGCGTTGGTACGAACAACCAACTTGCTATACTTCTTACAAAGATCCATCAGCTCAGCGAAATCACCTGTTACCTCAGCTGGACGAGTCTTAACCTCACCGAGATAAACTTCACCTGTTGAACCATTCAAAGAGATATAGTCACCCTCACGGATAATAGTTCCATCAATCTCTAAGGTGCGCGCCTTATAGTCGACCATGATTGCACCAGCACCACTGACACAGCACTTACCCATACCACGAGCTACAACGGCAGCGTGTGAAGTCATACCACCACGAGCTGTCAAGATACCCTCAGCAGCAGACATACCTGCGAGGTCCTCTGGAGATGTTTCAATACGAACCATGATAACCTGACGACCATCCTCATGCCACTTTGTAGCATCGTCAGCGAAGAATACAACCTGACCACTTGCAGCACCTGGAGAAGCTGGCAAACCACGTGTCAACACATGTGCCTGAGCCAATGCCTCCTTATCGAAGACTGGGTGGAGGAGTTCATCGAGTTTGTTTGGCTCACAACGCATAAGCGCTGTCTTCTCATCAATCTCACCTTCATGAAGCAGGTCCATAGCAATCTTAACCATTGCAGTACCTGTACGCTTACCATTACGAGTCTGGAGGAACCAAAGCTTACCTTCTTGTACTGTAAACTCCATATCCTGCATATCATGGTAGTGCTTCTCTAACTTATCTTGGAGTGCATAGAGCTGCTTGTACAACTCAGGCATAGCCTCTTCCATTGAAGGATATTTAGTTGCACGAGTTTCTTCATCAATATTTTGCTGTGCAGCCCAACGGAGTGAGCCTTCTTTTGTAATCTGCTGTGGAGTACGGATACCTGCAACAACATCCTCACCCTGTGCATTGATAAGATACTCACCATTGAAAAGATTCTCACCAGTACCAGCATCACGAGAGAAGCAAACACCTGTTGCAGATGATTCTCCCATATTACCGAATACCATTGCTTGAACTGTTACTGCTGTACCCCACTCTTGTGGAATACCCTCCATCTTACGGTAAAGGATAGCACGCTCGTTCATCCATGAATCAAACACAGCACAAATAGCACCCCACAACTGCTCCATTGGATCATCAGGGAAGTCCTTACCTGTCTGCTCCTTGATAGCCTTCTTGAAGAGAGCAACAAGTTGCTTCAAGTCTTCAACAGTCATCTCGCTATCGAGCTTAATGCCACGCTCAGCCTTAACCTGCTGAATAATTGCCTCAAATGGATCAATATCTTCCTTGTTTACAGGCTTCATACCCAAAACAACATCACCATACATCTGTACAAAACGACGGTAACTATCGTAAGCAAAACGCTCGTTACCCGTCTTTTCAATTAATCCGGCAACCACTGCGTCATTAAGACCAAGGTTAAGGATTGTATCCATCATACCTGGCATAGAAGCACGTGCACCAGAACGCACACTCATCAGGAGAGGATTAGCTGGATCACCGAAGGTTGAATTCATCAAGCTTTCTACATGCTTAACACTATTCTCTACTTCTGCCTTCAGCAAGCCTACTACAGTCTCTTTACCTTTCTCATAATACTCAGTACATACATCAGTGGTAATTGTGAAACCTGGAGGAACAGGTACACCGATGAGGTTCATCTCAGCCAGATTGGCACCCTTGCCACCAAGGAGATTTCTCATATCAGCCTTACCCTCAGCCTTACCATTACCAAAGGTATAAACTCTCTTTTCGCTCATAAGTTAAAAATGATAATGAATTTTAGTTATTTCTATAGTGCAAATATACCAATAAATAGGTAAAGTAACAAACTTTTCTATAAAAATTGCTATCTTCACCTTACATTTTTGCTTTGTTAGCGAACACAGACTTGATAAAAACTATCAAGCAGACTACAAACGGGAAAAAATTAGTAACTTTGCAGCGAAATACAAAACAGATTATGAGTAGAAAAAGAAAGCCATTACCCATTCTGGAGAATGTCACAATAGAAGCTGTGGCGGCCGAAGGTAAATGTGTTGCACATGTTGATGATAAAGTTATTTTTGTTCCTTTTGCTGTACCAGGAGACGTAGTTGACCTTCAGGTGCGTAAGAAGAAACGTAGTTATTGTGAAGCTACAGTCATACGCTTCATCAGTAAAAGTGCTGTACGTCAGGAACCTATGTGTGAACACTTTGGCATCTGTGGTGGATGTAAGTGGCAAAACCTTCCTTACGAAGAGCAGTTGAAAGCAAAGCAACAACAAGTATATGATCAACTGAGTCGTATTGGCAAGGTTGAGCTCCCTGAGTTTCGCCCAATCATGGGTTCAGTACACACCAAGGAATATCGTAACAAGCTCGAATTTGGTTGTGCTAATAAGCGTTGGTATACAGAAGAGGAGTTAAAAGCGCTACCAGAAGGCATTGGCTTGGCTGAAGGAGCCATCGGCTTCCATATTACAGGTGCCTTTGACAAGGTATATCCTATAGAGAAATGCTGGTTGATGGACGACCTCTGCAACGAGATTCGCAAGGATATCCGGGGCCATGCACTCTCTACTGGAATGAAATTTTACGATATTCGTGCACAACATGGTTTATTGCGAGATATTATGGTGCGCAACTCTAATACAGGCGAATGGATGGTACTTGTACAGTTCCACTATGATGAGGAGGGAGACGATGAGCGTGCAAAGGCATTAATGCAGCATATTGCAGACCGTTTTCCGCAAATCACTTCACTCTTCTACGTTGATAATCAGAAAGGTAACGATACATTCAACGACCTTGAACTAACACTTTTCAAAGGTAATGACCATATCTTTGAAACGATGGAAGACTTAAGATTCAAGGTGGGACCAAAGAGTTTCTACCAGACCAATACCGAACAGGCATATCACCTCTATTCTGTTGCACGCGAATTTGCCAATCTTACAGGTAACGAGCTTGTATATGACCTTTATACGGGTACGGGTACAATTGCAAACTTCGTAGCAAAGAAAGCTCAGAAAGTAATTGGTATTGAATATGTTCCAGAGGCTATAGAGGATGCAAAAGTAAACTCTGAGGTTAATAAGATTGATAACACGCTTTTCTATGCAGGTGACATGAAAGACATTCTGACCGAAGACTTCATCCACGAGCATGGACGCCCAGACGTTATCATCACAGACCCTCCACGTGCAGGTATGCATCCAGACGTTGTGAACGTTATACTCGGAGCAAGTCCAAAGCGAATTGTTTACGTCAGTTGCAACCCTGCAACACAAGCGCGTGACCTTGCTCTGCTCGATGCAGACTATAAAGTTTCTGCCGTCCAACCTGTAGACATGTTCCCACATACACCACATGTTGAGAACGTTGTCTTATTGGAGAGACGATAAAAGACAGTAAACTACATATTTAAAGATTGCCCACTATTCCAGCCAAAGGAATTATCCTTTACAGCGACTGACATAGTGGGTAATTTCACCTTAATATATATAGAAAGCCCTTATCTTCAAACTCTAACCAAGAAAAAGACACGACAAAAGCAGCATAATATTTTGTTATTATTTGATAAAATACTATCTTTGCATCATCAATAGCCGAGTTATCAACCTAAAATATTATCATTACCTAAATTCATAGAGTTATGAGAAAAACAATTATCCTATCATCAATGATGCTATGCTCACTTCTCGGTAAAGCACAGGAAGCACCAAAGTGGATTAATAACGTAAAATTGTCTGGCTTCGGTATCGTTCAGTACCAATACAATGGTATGAACAACAACAAGTCAAATAGTTTCAACCTCCGCTTAGGCCGTGTGTCACTTGATGGTCGTATCCTTGAAGATTGGGCTTGGAAAGCACAGTTACAGTTCAATGGAAACACATCTACATTGGGCGCATCACCACGATTGGTCGACCTCTTTATTGAATGGCAGAAGTATGATTTCTTCCGTGTCAAAGCAGGACAGTTCAAGAATCCATTCACTTTTGACAACCCTATCCATCCTATCGATCAGGGATTTATGAGTGTAGCACAAGGTGTTCAGAAATTAGCAAGTTTCTCAGACCGAGCTGGTGCACATCCATCTAACGGACGTGACATCGGTGTACAGATACAAGGCGATTTCCTAAAGACAGCCGCAGGTAGAAATCTTGTTCACTATCAGGTAGGTGTATTCGATGGGCAAGGTATCAACGTAAGAGATGTTGACCAACAGAAGAATATCATTGGTGGTGTATGGGTAATGCCTGTTGAAGGCATGCGCTTAGGCTGGTTCGGATGGACTGGTTCGTATGCTCGCAAGGGAACATGGACAGACGCAGCTGGCGCCACACACTCAGGTGTACGTAGTCTGCAACAACGACGCTATGCCGTGTCTGGAGAATACAAAGTAAAAGACTGGACTATCCGTTCTGAGTATGTTCATTCAACAGGTTATGCATTTGCAAAGGCGTTGAGCAATACCGATGCTGCAGCTGCATCAGATTGTAATCTCAGCGCAGATGGTGACAAGGCACAAGGTGTTTATGCACTCGTTATTGCACCGCTTATTCCGAACAAGCTACATGCCAAAGCGCGTTACGATATGTATCAGCCATCTGATGGTGCTGAAAAGCAGCGTACACAATACGACTTAGGACTTGACTACGAGTTCACCAAAAACCTTGCATTGAGTGGTATTTATTCTTATGTTCATGATCGTTCTATGAATAGTACGGGTAAACCAAACTATTCAATGTTTGACTTAGAATTAAGTTTTCGCTTTTAAAATAAAGAAAAATTAAAGAAAATCACGGATACATTAGGTTGTATCCGTGTTTTTTTGTATCTTTGCCGAAGTTATGATAAACAAATATTAACAAACGAAGGTTGTAAGTATTCACGATAAAACATCCTCGTACAAACTCTAAAACATGACAAGACATCAGCACATCGACTATCAGACAGGAGGAATCAAACCTCCTTCTTCATCAGCGGCACGCCGTCGTAAGGTTTTTAATAAAGTAATGAAGATTGTTATGACATTCTTTGCCCTAGCAGTTGTTGGCTTGGCTTACTGGATGTATCACAACTAAGCCTATTAATTTTTAACGAACATAAGTTCAAACGTCTACGTCTTATTCAGCTATTTATAGCTGAATAAGTCCGAATTTGTAAGTAAATACAAGCTCACAACATCATGGGAATGTTATTTTTAAACACTATTTCTTGGTAAACATTTCCTATATAAGATTGTCATTAACAGTTTACTATAGTGTAATTAATGACAATTGAGGTCTTCTATCCCTCTTTATTTAATGATATCTGTAGCCCAACACATATCGTGCGAAGCGCTAACACTATTCGTGCGGAGGGTAAACACAAGTTGTGTTGCAGGCTAACACATCACAAATAGAAACCTGATACGGCTTCACATACTCTACTATAAGCAATTATTCAAGTACAAATATTATCTATCTTTGTGAACTATATGAAGATGATAATGAGAACCATCATAATCTATTCGCATCATTCTATTATGGAGTTCTTCCCAAGCAGATAAAGACAAGGCTACATGCCCCATCGTACGTCTCAAGTTAATCTCTACTACAGGGTGAAGCATAAAACTATCTTCTGCAGCAACAATCATCATATCAACGCCTAACGGACCGCTATAAACACCTCGCAAATGATTGGTTAGCAACTGCTCTAAAGCTGAAATAACTTCATGTAACAGTTCATTCGATACATAAGTAGACAGAGTCGAATGTTTCTCAGCTTCGTCTGCAAGGCTATTACCTACATATGCGCCATTAACAGTATGGAATACAGACAGTCCTACGTAATGGACTCCATCCACATCCGCATAAAATTCCACACCAAAATCCTTCACCTTATTGTAATAAGGCTCTATCATTATACCGCCTTGTGTCTTTATCACATTCTTAGACCAATTAGCCAAGGCAGCATCCAAGACAGTATCAACATAGCGCACTCCTCTCCCACTGCTACTCCACGGAGCCTTTATCACAGCCTTACCCCAACTCTGAAGAATACGTTCTAATTCTATAATACTATCAACATAGGACGACTTACCAAGTAAAATAGGATGAATAAATTTCTCTTGTAGTTCCTTTAATACAGCAGAAGAGAACTGACGATTACTAAGTCTACGTACATTTGCAAGCACCTCATTATCAGGAAGTATAGATGGCTTAATCCCCATTTGGCCCAACTGAAACTTAATAGAAGAATCCCATCCCCATGGCACAACCTTATCAATCTGTTCTAATAGACGATCTACACCTTTCTTATCAACAAAATTCACCTGCTTACCATAACGCTGAAGGCGAGAGGCATGCTGCTGAGCAGAACTCACGTTTTCCACAAGTACATAGTCACCTTCCGCTGCCCACAGAACAGGTAGGTAATCTAAATCATTGCGAAGCTGCCTACCTGCATGTGGAGCCGTAAAATACTTGTTATCATAAGCTAACGCTATATCATGTTCGGGGTTAAATACGTGTAATGTCATTGAAATCCTTTGTTAATGCTGTGCAAAGGTACATCAAACCAAATATAACACAAAATAAAAACAAAAAAATCATTTTTTGCTATCTATAGTTTGCAAATTAAAGAAATTAATAGTAACTTTGCATGTGGATAATATATATAACGGGAACAAGATGGACGCATTCTTTCGCACGCATACTTACTTGGTGGAGCATGTAAATGCCCCAGTGCGTCGTCGTCTCATGGATGAGATTAATTGGGACGACCGCCTCATCGGCATCAAGGGTACGCGAGGCGTAGGTAAAACGACCTTCCTCCTACAATATGCCAAAGAGCGCTATGGCGCTACTGATCGCCAATGCCTTTATGTAAATATGAATAACTTTTACTTCCAAGGCAGAGGTATAGCAGACTTCGCTGGCGAGTTTTATCGTAATGGCGGAAAAGTCTTGCTGATTGATCAAGTATTCAAACAGCCTGATTGGAGTCATGAACTCCGTCAATGCTATGACAATTATCCTGAGTTGAAGATAGTTTTCACAGGCTCAAGTGTCATGAGACTGAAAGAAGAGAACCCAGAGCTTAATGGCATTGTAAAGAGCTATAACCTGAGAGGTTTCTCTTTTCGCGAATACTTGAATTTACAAACAAACCAACAGTTTGAGCCTTACGCATTAAAGGATATTATAAACAACCACGAGGAGATAACAAGACATATTCTCTCAAAGGTTAGCCCGACGAAGTACTTTGCAGACTATATTCACCACGGCTTTTATCCCTTCTTCTTAGAACATCGTAACTTCTCAGAGAATCTACTGAAGACGATGAATATGATGACAGAGGTAGATATCCTTCTCATCAAACAAATAGACTTGAAATATCTGACCAAGATTAAAAAGTTATTTTACCTTCTTGCCTTGGAAGGTCCTAAGGCTCCAAACATCAGCAACCTTGCTAAAGATATCAACACAAGCCGTGCTACGGTAATGAATTATATCAAGAATCTTGCTGATGCACGACTTATCAACCTTGTATATCCAGTAGGACAAGAGTTTCCTAAAAAGCCTGCAAAGGTTATGTTACAGAACTCTAACTTGATATATGCCATCTACCCCATCCAACTTGATGAACAGCAGCTTATGGAGACATTCTTTGTAAATGCGTTACAAGAGGTATGCTCGGTAAATGAAGGTAATAAACAAGGCACATATATTATCAATCAAAAAGAAAAGTTTAAGGTATGTGATACTGGAAAGACTAAAAAGCGATTTAGCACAGACACAACCTATACTATATACAATACTGAGGTGGGAAAAGACAATCAAGTACCACTTTGGCTAATAGGTTTCCTATATTAGGCAAGACCAAAAACATTATAACAATATTCATTTAATAAATTTCAAAATGGCTAAAGAAAAGAAGTTTATCACTTGTGATGGTAACGAGGCCGCTGCTCACGTGAGCTACATGTTCTCTGAGGTAGCAGCTATCTATCCTATCACTCCATCATCTCCAATGGCTGAGCACGTAGACGAGTGGTCAGCACGTGGTCGTAAGAACCTTTGGGGTCAGACAGTAAGCGTTCAGGAGATGCAGTCAGAGGGTGGCGCAGCAGGTGCCGTACACGGTTCACTGCAGTCTGGTGCTCTCACGACAACCTTCACCGCATCACAGGGTCTTCTCTTGATGATTCCTAACATGTACAAGATTGCTGGTGAACTTTTGCCATGTGTATTCAATGTTTCAGCACGTACACTCGCAAGTCACGCTCTTTGTATCTTCGGTGACCACCAGGACGTAATGGCTTGCCGTCAGACAGGCTTCGCTATGTTCTGTTCAGGTTCTGTTCAGGAGGTTATGGACCTCTCTGCAGTTCCTCACCTTGCTTCATTGAAGACATCAGTACCATTCATCAACTTCTTCGATGGTTTCCGTACATCACACGAGTATCATAAGATTGAGTGCCTTGACCAGGAAGATATCCGTCCATTGGTTGACGAGGAAGATATTAAGCGTTTCCGCGATCGTGCAATGACTCCAGAGCGTCCAGTAGTTCGTGGTACAGCTGAGAACCCTGAGACATTCTTCACACATCGTGAGGCATCTAACAGTGCTTACGAGAATGTAGCAGAGGTTGTTGAACACTATCTCGGCGAAATCTCAAAGATTACAGGCCGTGAGTATCACCTCTTCGATTACTATGGTGCTAAGGATGCAGAGAACATTATCATCTTGATGGGTTCAGCTACTGAGGCAGCTCGTGAGGCTATCGACTACTTGATGTCTCAGGGTAAGAAGGTTGGTATGATTGCTGTACACCTCTATCGTCCATTCTCAGTTAAGCACTTACTCGCTGCAGTACCAAAGTCTGTTAAGCGTATCGCTGTTCTTGACCGTACTAAGGAGCCAGGAGCAGAGGGTGAGCCATTGTACCTCGATGTTAAGAGTGCATTCTATGATGTTGAGAACAAGCCATTGATCGTTGGTGGTCGTTATGGTCTCGGTTCTTCAGATACAACACCAGCTAAGATTATCGCTGTTTATGACAACCTCGAGTTGCCAGAGCCAAAGAATCACTTCACTGTAGGTATCGTTGATGACGTAACCTTCACTTCTCTCCCAGAGGTTGAGGAGATTCCATTGGGTGGCGAAAGCACATACGAGGCTAAGTTCTATGGTCTTGGTGCTGACGGTACCGTTGGTGCTAACAAGAACTCAGTAAAGATTATCGGTGACAACACTAATAAGTACTGTCAGGCTTACTTCTCTTATGACTCTAAGAAGTCTGGTGGTTTCACTTGTTCTCACCTCCGCTTCGGTGATAATCCAATCCGTTCTACTTATCAGGTAAATACACCTAACTTCGTAGCTTGTCACGTTCAGGCTTACTTGAACATGTACGACGTTACACGTGGTTTGCGTAAGAATGGTACATTCTTGTTGAACACTATCTTTGATGGTGAGGAACTTGTACACTTCATTCCTAATAAGGTTAAGCGTTACTTCGCAAAGAACAATATCAGCGTTTACTATATCAACGCTACTAAGATTGCACAGGAGATTGGTCTTGGCAACCGTACCAATACTATCCTCCAGTCTGCATTCTTCCGTATTACTGAGGTAATTCCTCTCGACCTTGCTGTTGATCAGATGAAGAAGTTCATCGTTAAGAGTTACAGTAAGAAGGGTCAGGACGTTGTAGACAAGAACTTCGCTGCTGTTGACCGTGGTAACGAGTACAAGCAGTTAACTGTTGACCCAGCATGGGCTAACCTCTCTGATGACGATGCTAAGGTAGACGATGCACCAGCATTCGTTAAGGAACTTGTTCGTCCAATGAACGCACAGGCAGGTGACCTCTTGAAGGTTTCTGACTTCGTTAATCATGGTACTGTTGACGGTACATGGTCAGTAGGTACAGCAGCTTTCGACAAGCGCGGTGTTGCTACCTTCGTTCCAAAGTGGGATGCAGAGAACTGTATCCAGTGTAACAAGTGTTCATACGTTTGTCCTCATGCTTGTATCCGTCCATTCGTATTGGATGAGGCTGAGAAGGCTAACTTCAACGAAGAGACACTCGACGTCGTCGCTCCTAAGCAGCTCAAGGGAATGCAGTTCCGTATTGAGGTATCAGTTCTCGACTGTACAGGTTGTAGCAACTGTGCTGATGTTTGTCCAGGTAAGAAGGGTAACAAGGCTCTCTCTATGACTCAGTTCGTTGCTGGAGAAGAAGAGGCTAACCACCGTGCAGCTAACTGGAATTACCTCGTTAAGAACGTTAAGAGCAAGCAGAACTTGGTAGACATCAAGTCAAATGCTAAGAATTCTCAGTTCGCTCAACCTTTGTTCGAGTTCTCTGGTGCTTGTGCTGGTTGTGGTGAGACTCCATACGTTAAGCTTGTTTCACAGCTCTTCGGTGATCGTGAGATGATTGCTAATGCTACTGGTTGTTCTTCAATCTACTCAGCTTCAGTTCCTTCTACTCCTTACACAACTAATGAGGAAGGTCATGGTCCTGCATTCAACAACTCACTGTTCGAGGACTTCTGTGAGTTTGGTATGGGTATGGCTATGGGTAATAAGAAGATGCGCGAGCGTATCGCTGTACTTCTTAACGAATCTATGGCTAACGACCATACACCTGCAGAATTCAAGGAGGCTGCTCAGGAGTGGCTTGATAACATGAATGATGCTGATGCATCTAAGGTTGCTGCTGCTAAGCTGAAGCCATTAATTGCTGCTGGTGCTGAGAAGGGATGCCCTGTATGTGCAGAGCTGAAGACACTCGACCACTATCTCGTTAAGCGCAGCCAGTGGATCATTGGTGGTGACGGTGCTTCTTACGATATCGGTTACGGTGGTCTCGACCACGTTATCGCTTCTGGTGAGGACGTTAACATCTTGGTTCTTGATACTGAGGTTTACTCTAACACTGGTGGTCAGAGTTCTAAGGCTACCCCACTCGGTGCTATTGCTCAGTTCGCAGCTAAGGGTAAGCGTATCCGCAAGAAGGACCTCGGTTTGATGGCAACTACATACGGTTATGTTTACGTAGCTCAGATTGCTATGGGTGCTGACAATGCACAGACATTGAAGGCTATCCGTGAGGCTGAAGCATATCCTGGACCATCACTCATCATCGCTTACTCTCCATGTATCAACCATGGTTTGAAGGTGAAGGGCGGTATGGGTCGTAGCCAGGCTCAAGAAGCAAATGCTGTTGCTTGTGGTTACTGGCAGCTCTGGCGTTACAACCCACTGTTGGCTGAAGAGGGTAAGAACCCATTCTCACTCGATTCTAAGGAACCAGAATGGGATAAGTTCCAAGACTTCCTTCACAGTGAGGTTCGTTTCCTCTCTGTCCTCAAGGCTTATCCAAATGAGGGCGAGGAGCTCTTCAAGGCTTGTGAGGATATGGCTAAGCTCCGTTACAAGAGCTATGTTCGCAAGACTCAGGAAGACTGGAGCGAGGAGGCATAATCGCCTAACCCACAGATTAAACGGATATAGTTAAAACACTATATAACATACGCAAAGAGGCTTCTCCATCATGGAGGAGCCTCTTTTTTGAGCTATTCCGTTAAATGCATAAACACTTATCGTATAGCGTTAACAAAAGAATCAAAATAATTCATTAAACAAAAAATAGTCAAGACTGTCTTGACTATCTATCTTGTTCATCCTCCGACACAGAAAATCTTATCATGTTAAGGCTTCGAAAATTTGCAGATAGAATATTGAAAATTCATGACACAATTTCAGATAAAAGGTATAAAATAAAGCGGAAAAGCACATATAAAAGGTAAGATTACAACCAGCAGTAAATCAATTAGTTATAAAATCGTGCAAGAAAAGGTGCTTAGTAAGGTTTCAAAAGGGCGTTAGTAAGACCTCAAAAGAGCATCTTTTGCAAGTTAATTGGGCGTCATTTCAAAGCCCAAAGAGCATATATTAGCTTTGAGTTACATAAAAATAATTTATAAACATCGCTTTATAAGGGGGATAAGTTATTTGTAGAAGACAAAAACATATTTATCCCAATAAGCCTAATTTTTTCAAGAAAAGAAAGTAAAATAACAATAAGCAAATAGAAACAATGCACAATAAACATATTTTCTTTTATTTCTTAAGAGAATAAAAACATCTTATATTGTTTGTTTTTCCTAAAAATTATATATATCTTTGCCCTAATTGTAGAGAAAACAAGTTACATCATAGCACAAAATAAAATAGTATTTTAGATTATATATCAGAACTATAATATTATTAATTATTCATAATGAGTTATTAGATTAGATATCTTTATAACAATTCAAAGATTAGACAAATTTGACAATAAATAAGATTGCCAAATAAAAATATTTATAGATTCTAATAAGTAGCATGGTAACCTTTCGCTACTAACAAAAATATAAGAAAGTATGGATACATCTAAAGAAATCTTGAACAACCCTTTCGTCAACAAGGGAACAGCCTTTAGTATGGCTGAACGTAAGAAGTTAAATCTTGTAGGACTACTCCCTCCAGTTGTACAGACACTTGAAGAGCAGATAGAAAGAACATATCTGCAATATCAGAAAAAGGTAAATAATCTGGAGAAACGTGTATATTTGATGACACTTTTCAATACCAACCGTACTCTATTTTATGCACTTATGGCGCAGCACATCGAGGAATTCATGCCGATTGTTTATGATCCAGTTGTCGCAGATGCTATTCGTCAATACGACGAATTATTCATGAAACCACAAGATGCAGGATTCCTCTCTATCGACCATCCAGAAGATATCGAGAAGTCATTGCGCAACGCTTCAGAAGGAAGAGATATAAAACTCATTGTGGTTACTGATGCCGAGGCTATATTGGGTATAGGTGACTGGGGAGTTAATGGTGTTGCCATTGCCATTGGAAAACTGATGGTTTATACCGCAGCAGCGGGTATTAACCCTAATGAGGTATTGCCATTAGTACTTGACGTGGGAACTGATAATAAACAGTTGCTCGACAATCCTCTTTATTTAGGCAATCGTCATGAACGTGTTCGTGGTAAAAAATATCATGACTTTGTAGACAAGTTTGTTGAAACAGCAGAACGTCTCTTTCCAAATTTATACCTTCATTGGGAGGACTTTGGTCGTCCTAATGCAGCAGCCATTCTCGAACGCTACCAGAATAAAATTACAACATTTAATGATGATATACAGGGAACAGGCATAGTTTCTTTGGCTGCTATTCTCGGTGCACTGAACATTTCAAAACAGAAATTTACTGACCAACGTGTGATGGTGTTTGGTGCAGGAACAGCAGGCGCAGGTATTGCACATCAGATTTACGAAGAATTTATGCAACAAGGACTATCTTCTGATGAGGCAAAGCAACATATTTATTTAGTAGACAAACAGGGATTGCTCACTGATGACATGACTGACTTGACAGAAGGTCAGCAGTTCTTCACACGCTCAGTAAATGACTTCCAGAAGCCTCTACCTACTTTGCACTCAGCAGTTAGCGCCATTAAACCTACTATATTAATAGGAACTTCTACACATCCAGGAGCTTTTACAGAAGAAATTGTGAAAGAAATGGCTGCACATACAGAACGCCCTATTATCTTCCCGCTGTCAAATCCAACAGAACTTGCTGAAGCAAAAGCTTCTGACTTGATAGAATGGACTGATGGACGTGCGCTCATCGCTACTGGTATCCCAAGTTCACCTGTAGATTATAAAGGGGTAACTTACGCTATCGGGCAAGCTAATAACGCTCTTATGTATCCTGGATTAGGACTGGGAGTGATAGCCTCTACGGCAAAATTAGTAGATCAATCACTCTTATCAGCAGCAGCACATGCTTTAGGCGGAATTGTGGATGCATCACAACCTGGCGCAGCAGTGCTCCCTCCTGTGAACAAAATTACTTCTTTCTCACAGCATCTTGCCGAGGTAGTAGCACAACATGCCATTGACCATCAGAATACAAGAGAGAATATTACAGATGCACATGCTGCTGTAGAGCATATAAAATGGTATCCTCGCTATGAATAGATGGGAAGTACAAGTAATTTTATAATGCTAAAGATTGCTATCCGTTAAAACTTAAATTATATAGAAATCCTTGCAGAATTACCTTTATATAGAGGTAATTCCGCAAGGATTTTTTAAATGATTACCAAATAGTAATAGTTTTATATAAACATTTTTATAGCGTTTATACGAATAAAAAAACAGATATTCGTTTTGAACTTTATAAAATAAAATCTATCTTTGTTCACGAAAACAGACTCTTCTAACATCAACAACAATCATAATATGAAAAGTAAAATCCTATCATTAGCCATTATCATTGCAATTACAGTAATTGCATTATATTGTGTTCTGAGTGGACCTGAGACTATTATCCTACATTGGAACATTGGTGGAGAAGCAGAAAGCTATGGTTCTAAGTATCTTATACTGGCACTTCCTGTTATTTCATTAATCGTATTTTTACTGATTGTCAACCAAGAAAAGCATCCATACGACACAAGTCTTATGAGCGAAAAATCTCGAAAGAACAGGAATCCTAAAGCTCTTCGTGATATAATGCCAATCCTATTGTTGGCTATATTGTATATTACAGCATGTTCTGTCCAAATAATTTCTATGTCATCATTAGTACCCTTCTCTCTTATTATTATTGCTATAATTCTATTTAACTATAAATTGCGCAAGTCAAGAAAGCAATAAAAACGACCTTATTTATTTTGCATTTCGCTTGATTTAATGTATCTTTGTAGCTATGAATGCACAAGAAGCACAGAACATTAAATGGAGTGAGAACATCATCATTGTGGATGGTGATTATATAGACCATGTCGCCTTCGACCTCATTGTCAACTTTGAGCGAATGCTGAACCGTCGTATTCCCGCTGCTGATTTCAGCCAGTGGGTTGTAAACATTGCCCTTGATGGACGTTTGAAGCCAGGAAATCACGAAACACAGGTGGTTCTTTTACATGATAAGAAGAATCCAAAACTTGAGAATTTTGCTCCAGCGGATTATGCGAAAGAACTGAATGGGCAAGCATTCAAGGATTCACAGCTTGGCGAATTTATTATCAATGCTATTGCTACAGGTGATGAAGTAGCCAAGAAAGACGATGTTCTTCTCGACCTTCTAAAGACAATTCTTAATCATGAAGAGGTTAAACGTATTATGGTTGTATCAAACGCTGAGGACAGCCAATTGATGAGTACACTTCGTTCTACGCTTCGCGATGTAGATGATGAGCTAAAACATATTACCTTGTTTGCAATGCAACCACTCGAAGGAGGTAATTTCAAACAGCAAATTTTGGGTTACTCGCTTCTTAATGCAATGGGTATATCCGCTTCAGAGATTGAAAGTAAGATTAAGTAAGACATAAAAATAAAGTAATAATAATAAAATAAGAATTCTCAAAATAACATTCCGTTGCTCCCTTCTTTGGAGTGGAGAATAGAATGGGAATACAGAGAATTAAATTGAACTATGGAAAAAGTTTTAATGATTGGCGCAGGTGGCGTAGCTACTGTAGCCGCTTTTAAGATTGTCCAGAACCAGGACGTGTTTACAGAGTTCATGATTGCCAGCCGTCGTAAGGAGAAATGTGACGAACTGGTTAAGGCAATTCATGATAAGGGCTACAAGGCTAACATCAAGACTGCACAGGTTGATGCAGACGATGTTGAGCAGTTGAAGCAGCTTTTCAACTCATTCAAGCCTGAACTGGTTATCAATCTTGCACTACCCTATCAGGACCTCACTATCATGGATGCCTGCTTAGCTTGCGGTTGCAACTATCTTGACACCGCTAACTATGAGCCAAAGGATGAGGCACACTTCGAGTATAGCTGGCAGTGGGCTTACAAGGATAAGTTCGAGAAGGCAGGATTGACAGCTATCCTCGGTTGTGGTTTCGACCCTGGAGTGTCACAGGCTTATACTGCATACGCAGCAAAGCATCACTTTGATGAGATTCACTATCTTGATATTGTTGACTGTAACGCAGGTAACCACCACAAGGCGTTTGCAACTAACTTCAACCCAGAAATCAATATCCGTGAGATTACCCAGAAGGGACTTTACTACGAGAATGGCGAGTGGATTGAGACAGAGCCTTTGGTAGTACATCAAGATATTACCTATCCAAACATCGGTCCTCGTGACTCATACTTGATGCACCACGAAGAGCTGGAGTCATTAGTCAAGAACTATCCTACAATCAAACGCGCTCGCTTCTGGATGACTTTTGGTCAGCAGTACCTCACTTACCTCGATTGTATTCAGAATCTTGGTATGAGTCGTATCGATGAGATTGAGTATGAAGCACCATTGGCAGATGGGTCTGGCAAGACAGTTAAGGTTAATATCGTTCCTTTGCAGTTCTTGAAGGCTGTGTTGCCTAACCCACAGGACCTCGGCGAGAACTATGATGGTGAGACCTCTATCGGCTGCCGTATCCGTGGTATCAAGGATGGTAAGGAACAGACTTATTATATCTATAACAACTGTAAGCATCAGGATGCCTATAATGAAACAGGTATGCAGGGCGTGAGCTATACTACTGGCGTACCAGCAATGGCTGGTGCAATGATGTTCTTCAAGGGACTTTGGAGAAAACCAGGTGTATGGAACGTGGAAGACTTCGACCCAGATCCATTCTTGGAGGTACTCAATAAGCAGGGCTTACCTTGGCACGAAGTGTTTGGTGGTGATTTAGAACTATAAGAAGATGGCTTGCTCTTTGGACTTTATTGAATTTGTCAGTAGTCAGATAGCTACTGCAGGGACTGTAAGATACAGGAAGATGTTTGGTGAATACATGATTTATGTTGACGAAAAGCCTGTTATCATAGTTTGTGACAATATACCGTATGTCAAAGAACACGAGGCAATTAAGTCAATGATGCTATCTGCCGAACGTGGATTCCCTTATGAAGGAGCTAAGGAGCACTATGTTTTAGATATTTCAAGGTCTGATTTTGCAGTCAGGGTTGTTAAGACCTTAGTAGAGGTTTTGCCCTATCCAAAAAGCAGAAAGAAGAATAAATAATGTTTTATCAATTAAAAACAAGATAATAGTATATGGCAAAAGAAGATACAGGTACGACATCAGCAGCTGAAGGTAAACTGAAAGCTTTACAAGCTGCAATGTCTAAGATAGAAAAAGACTTTGGTAAAGGGTCCATCATGCGTATGGGCGACGAGCAAATTGAGAATGTAGAGGTAATCCCAACTGGTAGCGTTGCACTTGACACAGCACTCGGTGTAGGCGGTTATCCACGTGGTAGAATCATTGAGATTTATGGTCCGGAGAGTTCTGGTAAGACAACATTGGCTATCCATGCCATTGCTGAAGCACAGAAACAAGGCGGTATTGCAGCCTTCATTGATGCTGAGCACGCCTTCGACCGTTTCTATGCAGAGAAGTTAGGCGTGGATGTTGACAACCTTTGGATTTCTCAGCCAGACAATGGTGAGCAGGCTCTGGAGATTGCAGACCAGCTGATTCGCTCTTCTGCTATTGACATTCTCGTTGTCGACTCAGTTGCTGCTTTGACTCCAAAGAAGGAGATTGAGGGTGACATGGGCGACTCTGCAGTAGGTTTACAGGCACGACTGATGAGTCAGGCATTGCGTAAGCTTACCTCGACTATCGCAAAAACCAATACTTGCTGCATCTTCATCAACCAGTTGCGTGAGAAAATTGGTGTGATGTTTGGTAATCCAGAGACAACAACAGGTGGTAACGCACTGAAGTTCTACAGCTCTGTACGTCTTGACATCCGCCGTGTTACTTCTATCAAGGATGGCGATCAGGTTATCGGTAATCAGGTCCGTGTGAAGATAGTAAAGAACAAGGTGGCTCCTCCTTTCCGTAAGGCAGAGTTTGAGATTACCTTCGGTGAGGGTATTTCAAAGATTGGTGAGATTGTTGACTTGGGTGTTCAATATGGTATCATTCAGAAGAGCGGTAGCTGGTTTAGCTATAACGGAACCAAACTCGCACAGGGTCGTGATGCAACCAAGACAATGATCAAGGATAATCCAGAACTTGCAGAAGAGCTGGAGGGCTTGATTAAAAATGCTATCATTGAGCAGACAAAGTAATAAGCACAAACCTATGGTAACTTGAATGTAACTCTTTCACATAAATACAGTCCTGATACCATAGGTTTTTATCTCTATTATATGTTTAAGAATAGTTTACTGTCATTTTAACATTTGCTTATAACAGACTTATAATCAATTTCTTAACGTTTAGTTCTGCATGACAGGAATGACAGCAAACACAAAATCTTAAACCTATATATCCGTAAGTATTGATAAAGTGAGGGATGCACTTCAGCCTGTGCATCCCTCACTTTTATTATCAGATCCTGATAGAGAGAGCCCCCCTTACTTATTATCCATTTAGAAAGAGGCTGTCATTATTGCGCTTTCTCCCACTCTTTCTCTATATCTTCTATTGTTATTCCTAATAATTTCATCTCACGAAAGACAGAGGGAAGAGACTGAGTAAGGAATGTTTTACGTCGAGTAGTCATGATTTGCTCACGTGCATCAGCTGAAACAAAGTAGCCAAGTCCACGCCGGTTATAGATAATCTCCTCACGAGAGAGTAGCTCATAGGCCTTCACTGCAGTGTTGGTATTCACCTGCAGCATAACGGCATACTCCCGGACAGACGGTATTCGGTCGTCAGCTTTATAGGTTCCAGCTATGATCTCATCGCAAAGGCGGTCAGCCATTTGCTCATAGATAGCCTTATTATTTTCGAAATTCATAAGCCTTAATATTTAATCCACGTCATGTTAAATATTTCTCCATCGATTGTTGATAACCTGCAGACGTGTATAAATCTTATAAGAAGACCAGAACATCAATAGGCTTACTCCAATCGAGATAAGAGAAGCATAAGGATTCTCTATAAAAACAATCTCATAGTCTGTATTTTCGTAAAGGTACAACTTTAAGAAGAAAAAACCTATAAGAAAAAGAATATTCACTACAAAATAAATAACTATCGACTTCAGCCAAGCTAACTTGCGGAAGAGTAAACCTCCATAGATAGCAATTGAATAGATCGAAAGTCTCGACAAAGCCTTGGTCCATAGGGGTGAGTCTGCACTTACATACGTATCAGCATCAAAGTAGGCTACCACCATAGACATCCTTTCTCCGTGTGCAATAATCATTGAAATCAACTGCTGTAATCCGTCTGCAACAATAAAAGATGCACAAATAGCTAATGGATAAATCACTGCAACCAATAGCACACGTGCAACAAACTTCTCAAGATTAGTAGCTGGTAGCATCAATTCATTGATACGTTGCTGATGTCCTTCAAGGTCTTGAATGAAAAATGCACCTAACACGAAGAAGACAAATAAAGAAAAACTCCTAAGAGGACCTACGATATCAATGACGAGTTGCCCATAACCAATATCATCTATCGTCTTTCCAGAAAACATAGGTATAACGAACATTGCAAAAGCTAAGAATATGATAAGAAAAGTAATAAAGATTACACTTATCTTGCGCTGACTTATCACCGAGAGTCTGCTCATTACATTACCGAAACGGTCTAAATCAAACTGTGCCATAATTTATATCCTCCTAAATTCTATTTTATTCTTGTTGTTTTATCTTTAATAACGGCTCCCTTCGCTGTAACCATGGTCAAGGGTAAGCGCGTTGTTCCCGTAGTATTGATCTTTGGTTCAACCTTCGCAGAGATAATTGCCGTATCAGTTCGATAGAAATTTACACCTAAGCCTATATCGCCATAGGTATCAAAGATTACCTTTTTAGCAGTTAAGCTTTTAACATCAATAGCCCCCCTATCCGCCATAGAGACTTCCAACTGATTGATATTCATTTTATTTATCTTCAAATTACCACCAGCGGGAGCTTCAATGCTGAGCTTATCAAGTTTAAAAGAATCTGAAAGAATAACAGTAGCAGAATTGTTCCAACTTAACTTTGAGAGTGTTGGCGTAGTGATATAAATATCAATACCTTGAGTTACCCTATCTGAAGGTTTCAAATCAAAAAAGCCTATATGCTGAATCAGGTTTTTCATGTCAATTACCAGTCTATTCTGTGGATTGACAAAACTTAATACATCAAGTCGCTTCTCCTCTCCTTTAAACTTTAAGCTATACTTCTTACCTTGTGATATATAAACAGTACCAGCTCCACGGATGTCTATCGTGTCAAATGAATCAACAGAAGCCTCCTCTGTCACCATCTTTCCGTAGTCAATTTTTCGGATGTAGCAAGAATTTAAAGCAAGTAAGCAAGCTACAGAGATTAGGCTGATATTAATGATTTTTGCAAATGTTGTCTTCATAATTCTCTTCCTCCTCGTTCTATTTAAGTTTACCTGTTGTTGCAGCATTGAACAACAATTCAAGATTAATAGTTGTTTCGTTATCTCCCTCCTGACGTCGAGCAATCACATTATTGCCCTGAATCGAAGGCTCCGCGTAGAGTACGTCATCTCCCATCTCATTGGTTTGGCGAATACCGAAGGTGTATTCAGCTGTGATTTCCTCAGTTGATGCATTCATAAGGATTTGTGAGTTATCAAGTATAATAATGTGGTCAAGCAACTGCTCAACATCATGCACCTGATGAGTAGAGATAAACAGCGATGCGTCTTCTGCCATATTGCCAGCAACTACCTTACGGAAAAGTGCCTTTGAAGGAATATCGAGTCCGTTAGTAGGTTCATCCATCAGAAGAATACGACAACCAGTAGCAAGTGCAAAACTCATATAAACCTTCTTTTTCTGTCCCATAGAGAGTTGCTTAAAGTCGAGATCAGAGGACATCTCAAAGTCTGACAAGCACTTTTCAAGGACCTCCTCGCTAAATCGAGGGTAGAAGTCTTCATGAATCTTAGCATACTTACTGAGTGACATGTTGGGCAAGTCATACTCCTCAGGTACAATATACAGTTCCTCTAACATTTCTGGATAACGGCACGAAGCGGTGTAACCATCAACGATAACACTACCCTTCTTCGGTTTCAGAAGTCCTGCTATAAGATATAACAGCGTACTCTTTCCTGTTCCGTTCTTGCCTAACAGACCATAAATTCGGTTCTCATTGAGTTGTAGATTCAACCCCTCAAACACGTTGTGCTTGCTTTTAGGATAGCTGAAAGTAAGTTCATTTACTTGAATCATAAGGCTTTTCTTTTTAATAGATTGTTTTCTTTGATTGCATTTTTTATTCTCATTTTTTTAACCTAAAGTGTACTACTATAATAGTACACTGCAAATGTAAGACTAAAAATCAATACTTGCAAGTATTTTAGTAAAAAAGTGAAGAAAAAATAATCATTTTCTTATGACAGGCCTCAACTTAACAATCATGCTCTATAGGCTTTCTAAGAAAAAAGATAGCGATATATAAATAAGGTATAAATGAAATAGAGTGACAACGATAAAACACATTTTGTAATAAATTTGTCATTGCTTCATTTTCAATTCATGATTAATAGCATCTGAATTAAGCCTTAATTGACTTTCAAAAGACGCCCTTTTAAGCTCTAACTAACGCCCTTTAAGAAGCCAATTAAGCATCTTTTAAAACCCAGCCTTATAACCATCAGAATATAAGGAAGTTACAAAGACAACATAAAACACACTTTTATACATTTCAAAAGGCTTAAAAGCAACTAATTGTGTAAAGATATTTCGCACCTTAAAAAATAAATACATTCTTTCAAAGAATAAGCCATTAACCACATGCAAAATCTCCAAAAGCAAATAAAAGACAGCTTTTAAGTGAAGTCTTTAATGAAAAGCACCTATTAAATAACAAGAAAATAGTAACTTTGTAAACATAAACAATTTACAGCAAAGTTTGAAACTCAACAGGCAAATACTGCCCTACCCATATATTCTTAACCGATTATTTGAGACGAAAAATTCTCAATTTCGCATTAGAAAAGGGGTAAACGAGGGAGAGGCGCAACTATCATAAATAGCATTAAATTCAAAACAACAATAAATGAAGCATATATTCCTCAAAACAATCATACTTTCTCTGTCCCTATTGGCGGTTGCATGCAAAGGAGAGAAACAGAAGAGAGATTTCTCAACATTAGACAAGCCCTTTGTAGAATCCTATAATTACAATAGGTCTGACGACACTAATACATCAAAGGGAAAGAAGAATGCGAACCAGAAAAACACATTTGAAGTAAAACAAGGCTTAGAAATTCCTATCGGTAAAGCCAATATTCCGTCTCTCATACTCTATCGTGAGGGCTATACAACATCGTATAACGCAGAAACACATACGCCTAATTGGGTAGCATGGCACCTGACAGCAGCTCACACAAACGGACCTATTAAGCGCAAGGGTATCACCTTCCAAGCAGACGAAGAGATACCAGCACCACGTGTTGACACTTACGATTATATGCGTTCTGGCTACGACCGAGGACACATGTGTCCTGCTGGTGACAACCATTGGAGCCAAAAAGCAATGGAACAGAGCTTCCTAATGACGAATATTTGTCCACAAGAACCAGCGTTGAACAGTGGTTTGTGGAATACAGTAGAAAAGCTCTGTCGAACATGGGCAGAGCAATATGGCGATGTCTATATCGTCTGTGGTCCTATCTATTTCAATCGAAAGCATAAGACGATTGGAAAGAATAAAGTGCAAGTGCCAGAAGCTTTCTTCAAAGTTGTCCTCCGACTGAAAGACAAACCGAAGGCTATTGGCTTTATCTGTAGGAACGCATCGGCTAAAGGACACAAGAAGACTGATTACGTCAATACAGTTGACGAGGTAGAACGCATCACTGGAATAGACTTCTTCTCACAACTTCCTGATAACATTGAACAGGTAATAGAAAGCCAAGCTAATATAAAAGAGTGGTATTAATAAGGAGTTAAAGACTTTAAGCGATGGTAAATGAGGAACTAAAGTATAGGATTTTACAGAACTTCGGATTTACTCCTACTGCCGACCAGCTACATGCCGTAGAAGTCTTTGCACGCTTTATGACCGACCGTGATGAGCGTGCTGTAATGATTCTCAGAGGTAGTGCTGGTACGGGTAAGACCTCCTTAGCAGGTGCAATCGTGCGTACAATGCAGGAATTACGACAGAAGGTTACACTTTTGGCACCAACGGGTCGTGCCGCAAAAGTATTCTCACTGAATGCCAACCAGCCTGCAGCAACGATTCATCGCTCTATCTATCGGGAAAAAGCATTTACAGGACTTGATGGGAAGTTTAATCTGAATGTCAATCTCTTTCATGACCGTTTATTTATGGTTGATGAAGCATCTATGATTAGTTTGTCATCAAATAATAGCACCTTCGGTAGCGGTTGCCTACTTGACGACCTTATCCAATATGTTTATAACGACCATAATTGCCGTATGTTGCTTGTTGGTGACAAGGCACAGCTCCCTCCTGTAGGTGAAGAAGAGAGTCCTGCGCTACGTGCGGATGTCCTTCGTGCCTATGGACTGACTGTCTATGAGTGTGATTTAAACGAGGTTCTTCGTCAGAGTCAAGACTCAGGCATTCTCTATAACGCCACCGTTATTCGCCAAATGATAACCCATGATGAGGTAACGCAACTACCCAAGATTCGTTTCAATGGCTTTGCTGACATCTCCATCGTACCAGGTGATGAACTTATCGAACGACTGGCCTCCAGCTATTCAGAGGTGGGAATAGATGAGACTATGGTCATCACGCGATCCAATAAACGTGCTAATGTCTTCAATCAAGGTATTCGAAACATGGTTCTTGGACGTGAGGAAGAACTGACAACAGGCGACATGTTGATGGTCGTGAAGAATAAGTATAAGAACAGCCCAACACCATCACCTTCCCTCAATGGCAGCCTCAACAATGCTACAAATAATGTAAACGGCTTTACTACACAAGCGACAAGACAGGTTATGCAACTCCCTTCAGGAGGTGGAAAGGAGATAGAAAAACCCATACTAACCTTCATTGCCAACGGCGACCGCGCTGTTGTGCGTCGTGTTCGCAATGTCCGCGAGTTCTATGGGTTCCGCTTTGCCGATGTATCACTGGAGTTTCCCGACTATAATAACGCTGAAGAGGAGATGACAGTTATCCTTGATGCACTGATGACGGAAGCCCCTGCCTTGACTCAAGAGCAGAACGAACAACTCTTCCAACATGTGTTGGAGGATTATGAAGACATCCCTCTAAAGGCAGACCGCATGAAAAAGGTGCGCGAAGATGAGTATTATAACGCCCTACAGGTAAAGTTCGGTTATGCTATCACCTGTCACAAAGCACAAGGCGGACAGTGGGCACACATCTATCTTGACCAAGGATATATGACAGATGAGATGCTCACACCCGACTATATCCATTGGCTTTACACCGCTTTCACTCGTGCTACTGAACATCTCTACCTTGTCAACTGGCCCAAAACACAAGTAGAATAAGCATTTGTAGCCGAAGTTTTAATCTCATTACATGGATAATAAACATTTCCATGAGACCTAAACAGCATAAAAAACATAATGGTATGCATCATCTACAGAGGCTATTGACACAGAGTACACCTATGATGCAAAAGGAATATACTGCTCTTTTATCTTTATAATAAAACAATCTGGACTTAGCCTGAGTTGGTTTTTATTTTTTCCTCCAAGCATTTCTGCACGATTAAATACTAATTAGCTATAATAGGACATTTATCATAAAAGCCTATAGAAAACATTCCGAGACGTATTAATCTATTGATGGCAACACCTCCACCTACCCTCTTTTAGTATCGTGTTGATGTCCAGCACATGTGGTGCGCATGCTCCGCACCATTGGTGCGAAGGCTTAACACCAATAGCGTTGACCGCTTAATACAAGACGCTATGTTGTCAACAAGAAAACAAAATACCATTAGAATAATATGAATACGACCATTAACAAATAACAATTGCTTGCTTAAACCCAAATCATTCAACCATACTCTTTTATAGTTAAAACATGCTAAAAATAAACCAACTAAACAAAATTATACCTATCTTTGGCAAATATAGTAGTTAAATTTTTTATTCACTAAAGCTTAAAAAGATTATGAAGAAAGTATTTATTATGGCTATTGCTGTAGCAGCAATGACCTTCGCAAGTTGTAACAACGGTAAGACTAATGCGCCAAAGGCTAATGCAGACTCAGACACAACAGAGTCAGTTGCAACTGATTCAGCAACAACAGCAGCAGCTCCAGCCTCAGCTGATCAGCTCATCGAGCAACTCAACGAGAAAGTAAAGGCTAAGGACGATAAGGGTGTAGCTGCATTGCTTACAGCAGCACAGACCAAAATGGCTGAATTGGCACAGAAAGATCCAAAAGAGGCACAGGCTTATGTTGCAAAACTTCAGCAGTGGATGCAGAGTAACTCTGAGAATATTAAGGCTGCCTTGAAGTCTTCTGGTAATGAAGCTGCCGCTAACGCAGTAGGTGCTGCTATCGACGCTGCATCAAAGGCTGACCCAAAGGCTATTACTGAAGGCATGTCAAAGGCTAAGGAAGCTATGCAATCAGCATCACCTGAGCAGGTAGAAGCTGCTAAGAAGGCTGCCAAGGAAGCTGCAGAAAAGATGCAGGGCAAGTCTGGCGAGGCTGCACAGAAGGCAATGAAAGACTTAGGTCTCCAATAAATTAACGTTTATCCCCAACCCTTTTCAGTTTAAAAAGAGTTGGGGATATTTTGAAAAACACACCTTATTCGATAGATTAAATCCACGACAAACATATTAAATCAAATTGTTTTCGTATCTTCGCATTATGATTAAGATTGAAGATGCACAAAAAGAGCAGGCTACGATGATAGCCCATCTAATAATGGAGGCTATGAACCACGAGTGTTGTCAGTGGTTTGCAGGTCCTAACCACACCTTAGAAGACTTCCATCTGCTAATGACAAGATTAGTGGAGCGTGAAGACTCGCAATACTCCTATCTTAATACACTTGTAGCAATAACAGAAACAAATAAGATTGTTGGTATCTGCGTCAGCTACGATGGAGCTAAACTTAGAGAGCTAAGAAAGGCTTTCATAGAAGGAGCTTTGGAGGCTTTCGGTCGTGACTTTTCTGATATGGAGGACGAGACAACAGCTGGTGAACTATATATTGACTCACTTTGTGTTGACAATTCTTTCCGTGGACGAGGGCTTGCTAAGCAGCTACTTGAAGCTACAATAGAGAAAGGAAGAAAGATGAACCTCCCTACTGGGTTACTTGTTGACACTGGAAATCCACAAGCAGAACGACTATATCATCGAGTAGGTTTCGTTTACATAGATGACAACCAATGGGGAGGTCATAAGATGAAGCACCTACAAAAGCCACTCTAAAATCACCTTTCAACAGGTGGTAAGCATTATGCTGTAAGTAGAAAAGTACACCTTTATTTGCCTATCTCTCACCTTTGTCGTATCTTTGCATATGCAATAGGTTCATTACTATCATGATTAAAAAGGGAAAGCGGTGTAATTCCGCTACTGTCCCGCAGCTGTAAGTTGTCTCTCATTGGTAAGCTGATACCACTGGTGAATATAAAACCGGGAAGGTGCTTACCTACATTGGATAACAAGTCAGAAGACCTGCCATTGCAAGTCATTGCATCCCTCGAGGAAGGGCACTGCATAGAACCATTTGATTACAGAATGAGATATGAGGCAATTGGCTTCTTTCTTGCTATTATTGTGCCCGCTCGGTGCGATAGCACAGACTATTGAATCTGACACAACGCAAACCATTAAGGAAGTTGTAGTCAATGGTTTCCGCATTTCTGGAAATGTATTGGCAAGTTCGCCAGTACAGACACTTTCACATGCTGATATGGAACGACTTGGCATCCACGATATGGGCGATGCCTTGAAACGCTTTGCAGGTGTACAAGTGAAAGACTATGGTGGTGTAGGCGGTATGAAGACGGTTAACATCCGTGGACTTGGAGCTGGTCATACGGGAGTCGTTTATGATGGTGTTCAGGTGGGTGACTGTCAAAGCGGACAAGTAGACCTATCTCGCTTTACCCTCGATAATATCTCACTCATCAGTCTTCAAATTGGTCAAGACGATAATATTTATCAGAGTGCAAAGTCATATGCTTCTGCAGGAATGATAAATATTAGTACACTGCAGGGCTATACAGACCGTAATGGTCAATCAACAAGAAAAAAGACTCAGCTCGCTACAACCATTCGCACGGGTAGTTATGGTCTGTTCTCACCTTCCCTACTCTTCCACCAGCAGTTTTCACGCCTTGGTATTGGGGCATACGGAAGCTATGAAAGGGCTGATGGCGTTTACGCTTTCAAGTTGAAAAATGGTCTCAAGACAATCAATGAACGACGTAACAATAGTGACATTGAGACTTGGAGAGGAGAAATTAACCTTGATTATCAGCTCAATGAAAAGCAAATACTGAAGTGGAAGACATACGGTTTCACCTCTCATCGAGGCTTACCGGGGGCAGTCATCTACGATAACACCTACTCTGCTGAGCGATTAGTAGACAAAAATGTCTTTACACAACTATTCTATGAGAACCAATTCAGCCAGCGTATCAAGTTGAAAGCAGCTGCTAAGTGGAATTATTCATGGTCACGCTACTCAGATGTGCCTGCCAGTGGCTATAAAGAAGATATCTACAGACAGCAAGAAGCATATCTAACAGCAACCTTATGGAGCGAGCCTTTACAAGGGCTTCACCTCTCTTTGGCACAAGACTATGCACATAATCACCTTTCAATGTCGCTTTCACAGGCTGCAAACCCTACACGTAACTCTCTGTGGACAGCATTGGCAGCAAACTATCGCATAGGTCAATTCACATTCAACACATCACTTCTTGCAACGAATATAACGGAACAAGTAAGACTCGGTAATGCCTCTGACGGCTTCCATCGTCTTTCGCCAGCCTTCAGTTTACAATGGAGAGCCTTACAAGACCTTCGTTTCCGCTTTGGATATAAGGATATCTTCCGCACGCCAACACTCAATGAACTTTACTATACAGGCATTGGCAATCGTCGCTTAAATCCTGAGAAGTCACGCCAGTGGAATCTCGGTGCAACCTATTCACATACCTTTAACCGTACATTTCAGCTCTCATTGACGGCAGATGGATACTTCGGTAATGTCACAGATAAGATTATTGCAGTACCAAAGATGTTCTACTGGCAAATGATGAATGCTGGTAAGGTGCGACAATTAGGGCTTGACATCTCCGCTAATGCAGAGAAACGATGGAGCAATGATTGGTCACTCAGTGTGACTGGAAGCTATAGCATGCTCAATGCAACCGATAGAACTAATCCAACCGATATTTACTATGGACACCAGATAGCTTATACTCCACGCCATTCGGGTTCAATCAGTTCGCTGCTACATACCCCATGGCTGGACTTAAGCTATAATCTACTGTTAATGGGTGAACGTTATTCGCTGGGATATAATATTCCTAATAACCGTATGGCAGCCTTTACCGACCATAGTATCACGATTTCAAAGGATATAAACTTCCTCAAACAGGAACTACATCTACAGTTTGACTTACGCAACCTTGGTAATAAAAACTATGAGGTTGTACGCTTTTATCCTATGCCAGGAACAAACTGGCGACTCTCAGTAAGTTGGAAACTCTGAGGGAAAAGTGGCAAAAAAGCAAAAGAGGAATGTGCAAAAATAATAAGAAAGAGAACAAAACAAGATAATAATAAATTATAAACAAAACAACACGAAAAAATGAAAAAGAATCTTCTTACACTTGGTGTTATTCTTATGTCAGCGCTTACATTTACGGCTTGTAGTGATGACAACGACTTTACTTACACACAGCCAGCAGTATCTAACACAGATGTATATGTTGCTTGTGCTGGTAACTGGAATCAAAACGATGGTACAGTGGGTATTCTCGACTATAACAGCGAGTCACGTCCAACTGCACCATACATCTACAGTGATGCTTATAGAACTCAGAATGGTAACGGAATCGGTGACGCACAAGACTTAATTGTCTTTGGAACTAAGCTTGTCGTTACCTGTACAACCTCTTCAAAGGTTGAAGTTTTGGATCGAATGGGTAAGAAAGAACTAACAATTAAGTTGCACAATGCCAGCCCACGCTATTTGGCATCAGATGGTAATTATGTTTACTTCTCTGCTTACAATGGTAAGGTATACAAGATGAACCCTAACAACCCAGTACAGCCGTTGGTTGACTCTGTAGAAGTAGGCGATCACCCAGAGGCACTTTCTGTTGCTAATGGTAAACTTTATGCAAACATCTCAGGTTATGGTAATGGAAATACTGTAGCTGTTGTTGACTGTAACTCATTTAAGAAGACAAAGACACTTACCGTAGGTAAAAATCCTTACAACCAGAGTATTGCTGTTGGTAATGATATTTACTTTGTATCAATGTTCAACAATGATGATGCGCTTGTACAGAAGATTAATGCTAAAAACGATGAGGTTAGAAAGCTCTTCAAGGCAAGTTCAATTGCATACAGTGCTAAGAAGAACGCACTCGTATGCCTATATGCTACCTACTATGATACGAATAAGCGTTTCTTTATCTATGATCTCGCAACTGGAAAGGAAACCGACCTTGATATGACAGACCTCAAGAATCCTTCACAGGTTAATGTTGACCGTTATGGTAACATCTATGTTATAGATACCCCAAGCTATACAGCACCAAGTGAAGTATTCTATTACTCTCCAGAGGGTAAACTCATTCAGGGCAAAATTGTAGTTGGATATAGCGCACAGAACGTTCGCTTTGCCAACTAAGAAAAATAATACAGCCTGACTTTATGACTTAAGTAAAGCGTCAAACTCATCATAAAGTTTTATACAAAACACAGACACTATAAGGTCAAGGCCGTATAAAACTCGCTATAAACGATAAATAGGAGGTGCATGACTTGTGCATCTCCTATAATTTTATCGTAGTAAAACACGGTAATAGCTCTTTCCACCTTACAAATAACAGATTGATTTCAAAGCTATAAACCATCCTAATAATTGGTGTTAAGCCTGCGCACCATTAGTGTTAAGCCTGCTCACAATATGTGCTGAGCCTCCACACAATGATAAAGAAAGGGAAGAAAGCTTAATGATCGATTTCTTTTCATATAGAGAAATAAGCATAATGATAAGGCATGCTTTCAATGTAAAAGATAACCCTTAATACTATTCACCAAAGACAATTCTGTATTTGTAATATTCTATCCTCTTTCATTCCGTTTCTCTGCTTTCTTATAACAAAGCAATTTCTACAAAATAAGTTTTCCTGTCATTCCTATCATCTAATTTAATCATGCAACCTACTGATTTACAACACATTTAAACAAAGTGTTAAAAGTGACAGCAAAACAAAAATAAAACTACTTTGTTGCATTTTCGTAAGATGGAAAAGATTCTACTTCTTACTTTACATCTCATTTCCTGAATAATAGAATAAGCCCTCACCTATCCACATGATTATATTCAGATTGGACAGATGAGGGCTTATGCTACTAAAATATAGTATTTTAAGAGTTAGCGATTAAAGCGGAGTGGTAAAAATATATGTACGCATAATCCAGTATGAAAGGATACCAGCAATATAACCTAAGAAAGCAATCCACGTAATGCGCTTCATATACCAGCCAAAGGTAATCTTCTCAAGACCCATAACAACAACACCTGCTGCAGAACCAACGATGAGCATTGAACCGCCCACACCAGCACAATAAGCAAGCAACTGCCAGAAGATACCATCCACTGCCATATCTGGCTCTATTCCGATAGGATACATACCCATACTACCAGCTACGAGTGGAACGTTGTCAACAATAGCTGAAAGTACACCGATAATACCAGTCACAGCATAATGATTGCCATTGAAGGTTGTGTTCAGACCACTACCTAACTCCTTCAACACACCTACTTCCTCCAAACAAGCCACAGCCATCAAGATACCAAGGAAGAAAAGGATAGTAGACATATCGATACGACTCAGCAAACTACTTACACGCTTTGAGAATTGAATCTCATCACCTCTTTTCTTATGAAGATTACGATAGAATACTTCTGTCACAGTCCATAAAATACCCAATACGAGCAAAATACCAGCAAAAGGAGGTAAATCAGTAAAGAAGTGGAACAAAGGAACAGAGCAAAGACCACCTACACCGATAGCAAAGACAATCTTACGCTGGAACCCATTAAACTCCAAGACTTCGCGATCACCCGACATATCACTTGACATATCATCGTACTGGATATTACCTTTCAAAAGCATCTGAAGCAAGAATGCTGGTATCAACATTGAAACTAATGAAGGAATAAATATCTCACTGAGTACACCACCTGCAGTTATCATACCTGCATTCCACAACATAATCGTAGTTACGTCACCAATTGGAGAGAAAGCTCCACCTGAATTAGCAGCAATAATAACTAACGAAGCATAAATCATTCGGTCGTGCTTATCCTGTACAAGCTTACGCAAAATCATAACCATCACAATACTTGTCGTTAGGTTATCAAGGATAGCAGAAAGGAAGAAAGTCATAAAGGCAATCTTCCACAACAGACTACGCTTTGTCTTAGACCGCATTACATTCTTTACCCAGTTGAAACCACCGTTCTGATCAACGATTTCCACAATCGTCATAGCTCCCATAAGGAAGAAGAGTGTAGTAGCTGTATCGCCTAAATGCTCCGTTATCAAAGTATTTACAAACGACACAACCTTATCACCTGTTCCCGTAAAGTCTGGATGCATCAGCTGTACAAACGGTGCTGGATCAAACATGTAAAGTGTCCAGCAGAAAACAAACATCAATAAGGCAACTGCTGCCTTGTTAACCTTAGTAAGGCTCTCCATTGCAATGAGCGCATAGCCCAGCACGAAGACTACAATAATCGCAATTGTTAGTGTAGACATAAATGATTATAATTTCTAATATTTTATTAGTGTACAAAGATACGCAAAAGATATGAGTTGCCTATAAAGAATTGAAATTAATTCTAAGAAAGATAGACTTATTTGGCAAATTGTAGTATATTTGCAAATAAAGCAAGAAGTAAGAGGTCGAAAATAACCGAACGATAGATAAAATTATGGAAAAGAAACATCTCAACGTTGTCTGCGCTGTTATTCATGACGGAGACAAGATTCTATGTACACAGCGATTGCGTAAAGGTCCTAATTACATTGCTGAACATTGGGAGTTTCCAGGTGGTAAAGTCAATGAAGGAGAAAGTGATTACGAGGCTTTGCGTCGTGAAATACTTGAGGAAATGGACTGGAACATCTATGTCGGAGCAAAACTTGGGAGTGTTGAATATGACTATCCAGACTTTTTAATCAGTCTTACTGCCTATGACTGTATGGCGCATGACAACGATTTTAAGCTTCTCGAACATATTGACTCCTGCTGGTTGAAACCAGAAGAGTTCTCAAAACTCAACTGGTCTGAAGCTGATGCTGCACTTATCAAACAGCTTTGGAAATAATAGTAAGAAGTTTGTCTTTGCCTATTTCTACTTTTAATCATTTAATACGATTTACCATCGTCTATCAACAAACAAAACAATGAACAAAGAGATACAATCACTTGTTAATCAACTTAATGCTGCATCCGACGCTTATTACAATGGTCGTGACGAACTTATGACAGACTATGAATGGGATGCAGCCTTTGATAAGCTAAAAAAGTTAGAAGAAGAAACAGGTATTATACTCCCCGATTCTCCAACACAAAATGTATCTGCCGATAATGTTGCCGGTAAAAAAGAAGTACATGAGTTCCCTGCACTATCCTTGGCAAAAACTAAGAAGGTAGAAGACCTTGCTAAATGGGCAGAGAATAGACCTATATGGCTCTCATGGAAATTGGATGGATTGACACTTGTTGTTACATACGATAATGGTAAACTGACAAAGGTTGTCACACGTGGAAATGGTCATATTGGCACCAATATTACTCATCTTTCTACGGCTATTGATGGTATCTTGCAAACCATTCCCTACAAGGGACATCTTGTTATCCGTGGTGAAGCTGTCATCAGTTATCCTGACTTTGAACAGTTTAACATGGAAGCAGAGGAAGAATATGCCAACCCTCGCAACCTCGCATCAGGCTCACTCACACTGAAAGACATCAATGAAGTAAAAGCCCGCCACTTGCGTTGGATTCCTTTTACACTCGTTTATACAGAGGAAGAAATAAACTCTTGGGGCGGACGCATGGAATGGCTTGAGCACCAAGGGTTCAGAGTTGTCGACAGAGAGCTCATTGAACAGCCTACCGTTAACAACATAGAAGCGGTCATTCATCATTGGACAGAAAGAGTTACTGGTGTGAGTTCATCACCATTCCCCTACCCTGTTGACGGCTTGGTAATCTCATACGACGACACCGTTTATGCTGCAACAGGTTCTGTCACGGGTCATCATGCCACACGTGCAGGCTATGCTTTTAAATGGCAAGATGAGAGTGCTGAAACAGAATTAGACTATATAGAATGGTCATGTGCTGCTTCAACAATCTCGCCAGTAGCTGTTTTTCGTCCTGTAGACTTAGAAGGAACAACCGTAAAGCGTGCTTCCCTTTGTAATATCTCCGAATGTGAACGATTAGGGATTGGTGATAAAGGAACGAAGATAGCTGTTATAAAGGCAAATAAGATTATTCCAAAGGTTATTAACGTTATTGAAAGCGTTGGTACTTTCCATATTCCTGAGACTTGCCCAGTATGCCATTCTGCTACAGAAGTTAGCAAAAGCGAGGTTAGTGGAACACGCACACTACACTGTACCAATACACATTGTCCAGCTAAACAGCTGAAGAAGTTTGGTAGATTTGTATCAAAAGAAGGTGTAAACATTGACGGACTCTCTGAACAAACCGTACAGAAATTTATTAACCTTGGCTGGGTACGTGAATATGCCGACCTTTTCCATCTTACAGAACATGCCACAGAGCTGCGTACAATGGAAGGTTTCGGAAACAAGAGTGTCACTAAGTTATTGGCTGCTATTGAAAAGGCTCGTAATGTTGAAGCTCGTCGTCTGCTCTTTGCTTTAAACATTCCCCTTGTTGGACAGGATGTTTGTAATCGTCTTTTATCAGCATATCCATTGGAGGAACTTATTAAAACGGCTACAGAAAGTGCTGCAGAAGATGTATTCTCAACCATTGCTGGTATTGGGCCAGAGAAGAGTGCAAGTTTTGTACGTTGGATGAAAGATAATGATAATCAGTCTATGCTACAACATCTATTGGCCGAACTTAACGTTAGTCAGCCATCATCAGCACCAACTGGTAATAGTTGTCAGGGATTAACCTTCGTCGTTACTGGTGATGTTCATCATTATAAGAACCGTAACGAACTGAAAGCGTACATAGAAAGTCAAGGTGGTAAGGTAACTGGTTCTGTTTCAAAATCAACGAATTATCTTATTAATAATGATGTAGAAAGTACTTCTGGAAAGAATCAGAAAGCAAAGGAACTTTCCATTCCTATTATCTCAGAAGATGAATTCATAGCTCGCTTTGCTCAAGTTACAGCACCAGAAACATCTTCACAACCAACAGAAGGAAGTCTATTCTAACAACACCAGATTTTACTAAAACATAGCAAAAGGAGACGATATACATATCGCCTCCTTTTCTTATCTTAAAATAATTAAGTTCTATTTATCTGCTTAGAATGTCCATTTAGCTGCCACTGTAGGGATAGCGTAGAAACGATTATTCTGACCTTTGTCATTCCAAACGAAGTTATTGCTAATCTCAACCTCAGTACCCAAAGAGAGATTTACATCTTTCATTCCCTTTAGCGTATTAAGATTAAACCAGAACTGAGGCTCAGAGAGAAGTATCATTTTACCATTAACATTTGGATCATACCAAAGGTCACAGAATCCAGAGAATGTACAAAGACCCTTAGCAAAGGTTGTACCCCACACCTCTGTCAGCTGAAAACCACTGAAAGGATGTGCACCAGTGTGACCATTCTTAAACTGATACTTATACATCAACTGAAGACTAAACGTTTTTGAAAAGTCTTTTGAAGCCCAGTTCCATGCTCCACCAAGAAGAACAGCATGCTGATAACGGTTACCATAATAGCTATCCATAGTTTTACCAGAACCTAAACCACCGTCATACTCAATATGTGCAGCCCACTGCTTATTCTTCGTAAGATTAAACTCACGTGAAATCTCCCAATAAGCTCCCATTACTCCATCGCTCTTGTAATCAATATCAGTAAACATATAGGTAGAACCCCATGTGTCAGGTTTGAACATTTCTACTGTTGTTGTTACTGACGTACGAGAACTTAGGTTCTTGTAAAGACTATGACCTAAGTCATAATGCAACTGGACATCTTGTGCATTTGCACAACAAAAAGCTGCTATCATACAGATAGCGAGGGAAAAGAATCTTTTCATAACTGTTCTTAGTTTATATATTAGAATCTACGGCAAAGTTACAAAAAAATCCTAAACTATCAACGTAATAGCAAAAGATTAGTTAACTTTGTACCTATATGAGAATAGATATCATCACCGTATTACCAGAGATGCTGGAAGGATTCGTACATGAAAGCATCCTTGCCAGAGCAGAAAAGAAAGGGTTGGCAGAGATTCGTCTGCACAATCTTCGTGACTACACAAAGGATAAATGGCGCCGTGTTGACGACTATCCTTTTGGTGGACAAGCTGGTATGGTCATGCAGATTGAACCTATTGATCGTTGTATCGCTGCTTTGAAGGAAGAGCGGGAGTACGATGAAGTTATCTTTACATCTCCTGATGGCGAACAATTTAATCAGAAAATTGCTAATGACCTATCATTGGGAGGTAACTTCATTATTCTTGCAGGACATTATAAAGGTGTTGACCAACGTGTACGCGACCATCTTATTACACGTGAAATATCTGTTGGCGACTTTGTTTTAACAGGTGGCGAACTACCAGCAGCCATCATTGCTGATGCTGTTGTACGACTGGTTCCAGGTGTTATCAGTGACGAACAGAGTGCACTCTCCGACTGTTTTATGGATGATATGCTCTCAGCACCTATCTACACCCGCCCTCGTAGCTATAATGGTTGGGATGTTCCTGAGATTCTACTCAGTGGAAACGAAGCTAAGATTAGACAATGGGAGTTTGATCAAGCAATGGAACGAACCAAAAGATTACGTCCTGATCTCTTGAAAGAATAAGACAAATGAGCATTTAAGATTAACAAATAAAACTATACTAAATTATGTCACAGTACAAAGAATTACCACAAGTTGAGTTTGCTGTAGCAGCACAGAACGCATTCAAGAAATTCTTTCAGTTCAATGGACGCATCCGTCGTTCTGAGTATTGGTGGGGCTTTCTTACCCTCTTCATCGCAGCTTTTGTTATATCATTAGTTCCCTTTGTTGGACCTCTTGTAGCACTTGTTCTTAGTATTGCAGGTATTTCTATGCAGTTCCGTCGTTTACATGACACTGGAAGAAGCGGATGGTGGTGGGCTGCCCAAGCTTGTGTGGGAACAATTTCTTGTACACTTTTCTTTGTGTCTTTCAACTTCAGCGCATATTTAGAAGCCATACGATCACAAGATATTCAGGCCGCAATGAACGTTTTGATTAGTGCTATAACAAGCATAACAGGTATCTTAGCTATCGTTTTCTATCTAATAAACATCGCCTTAGGTATTACAATTCTGGTTTTCCTTCTACAAGATAGTCAGCCAGAAGCAAACAAGTATGGTGAGTCTCCGAAGTATGTTCTTCAGAATACAGAGGTGTAAAAAACATTATTGTTGGGTAACGTAGTTAAAAGAAAAGAGACGACTTACCGTCCGACTAATAACTTTCCAGCCGACGTTACACTAAGAAACAGAACGTAAGCTACTACTTTGCTCAACATCTTCATAGAAACGTAATGGGTAATCTTCCATGTTTCAAAAGAACCAGTAAAGTAATAAAAAATCATTACATAACATCGTACAAAACATCTTCACCGAAAGGATATAACATCTCCAACAACCAAGCTCATAACATACAACAAATCAGCATATTACAGATTGCATCATAGAAGACGTCCCTCTTGCAGCAAGAAGGGCGTCTTCTTCATATAAGAAGAGCATGTTCTTGAACGTAGTTAGGCCTCTTCTTCCCTCATATACAGCCTTTTCTCTGAATGAAGAGGGAGTAATTACAGAAATATCCTTACAATTTATACTTACCCGTTTAGCGTCCCCTCTTCAGCTAACAGCTTTTTCATAAGGGTAAACTAACATTCTATTTCTCGCTACATTTGGAAAGATACGGAAGTTAAACCATTCTTTCTAACTTTTACAAGTGCTCTCCCACAACACATAAGTAGGGACTTATTATTACATATTGTCACTCAATAACCTAACAGAAACTAATTTATACCAACTCTTAGGTATTGTGGTATTCATATTTTATATATACTTTTGCACCGCTTATAAATTATTTCAGGATCATTATATTTATCAATATGGTTAAAAGATTACACTCTTATCTTTTATTGACAGGCACCTTATTATATTCAGCAGCCCTGCCAATAAATGCACAAGGGAACACGGTGGGTAAAGTTCCAACAGACAGCCTTACACAAGACACATTGTTCTCAACTCCTTATCTGCACGACCAAGTGTTGCAGACGGTAGAAGTAATTGGACGTAACGAACGTTCATACAAGAATACCAACTCTTTCATCGGTACAAAGACAGAGACACCTTTGAAAGACATCCCACAATCTATCGGTTACGTAACAAAGGAGTTAGTGCGCGACCAAGGCGCAACCACAGTTAATGAGGTGGTAAAGAATATCAGTGGTGTAAACCAATATACCTTCTATAATGACTTCTCTATCCGTGGTTTCCGCACTACTGGTAACCGCAATTCAGGAAACCTTGTCAATGGTATGCGTGCACAGACAAGTCTTTGGAAACAGCAGTCATTGGCAAATATCGAGCGTGTTGAAGTCATCAAAGGTCCTGCTTCTGCTCTCTTCGGCAATGCTGCACCGGGTGGTGTTATTAATCGTGTAACTAAGAAACCACTACCTTATCAACGCAATACAGTATCAACAACTGTTGGTAGCTTTAACACACTGAACACCTACGGAGACTTTACTGGTCCATTAGACAAGAAGAACACCCTGCTATATCGCCTTAACATCGGTTACGAACATACTGATTCTTACCGTGACCTACAGGAAAATACAAACTATATCGTTGCACCATCTTTCTCGTTTCTCCCAACACAAAGGACACGCTTTAACGTCGACATCGTTTATCAGCGCACTGATGGTAAGGTTGACCGTGGTCAGCCTATCTTTGGAGATGGTGACCTCAATTCAGTACCAATTAGTCGTTCGCTCTCTGCAACAAATGACTATCTAAAGGAGAACCTCGTGAATATCACGCTTGGTGTAACTCATAAGTTCACGGATAACCTCTCTTTCAATGCTACCTATCTGAACTCTTCCTATGATGAAGACCTCCGTGAACACAATCAGGCTAATGCGTATGTGAAGTTAGCCGATGGTACACAAAGTCCGTCACGCATCCTTATGCAGTGTCTTATACGCCAGCGTCACTTCCGAAACAATAGTTTCAACACCTATTTTAACTATAATGTAAGCACGGGGCCAGTCAATCATCGTATCCTTTTAGGTTATGACTATTTCCAAATGGCACAGCAAGCAGGCTCATCAGCAATGACTGCTGGAGGCTACCTATTGAAAGATGGTACGACAACAACGGCTTTCAAGCCTGCCAACATTGCTAAATACGTACTCGACAAGGATGGTAATCCACGAACGAATGTGCCTTACTATGACTTGACAAGTAATAATAACAACATTGAGCGTGACTATTCGAAGTATATCTTTGTCTCAACAGCACTCTCTCCTTACCTGCAGTATTCTCATGGTATCTACCTTCAAGAGCAGATGGAAGTAGGACCAGTGAAGCTTCTCTTGGGTATTCGTCAGGAGATATTCACCGATGTACTAAATTATAAGACTAATAAGGAAAGCCGTACTACACAGCATGCGTTCATTCCACGTCTTGGTGCAGTCGTTGCTATCAACAAGAATCTGAATGTGTATGGTACATGGGTAAAAGGCTTTGAACCACAGAGTGCATCCGTACAGGGTAACCCTAACACCGGTGGACCATTCGACCCAGAATACAGCCAGTTGTTGGAGGCGGGCTTGAAAGGTGAATGGTTTGACAAACGACTCAGTACAACCCTTTCTTTCTTCCATCTTCAGAAACGCAATACACTCTATAATGCCAACGATGCAAACAACCCTGAGTTGTTAGAACAGGTGGGAGAAGAAACTTCAAAGGGTATTGAATTTGATGTAGTAGGTTTCATTCTTCCTAATTGGAGTATCGTTGCTAACTATGCCTACACCCATGCTGCCATCACAAAGACTGCTACCAACTCAGAGAAAGACTATGGTATGCAACGACCAAATACACCACGTAACTCTTTCAACATTTGGTCAAAGTATATCATTCAGACAGGTGCGCTACGCAACTTTGGTTTCGGTCTGGGTTTCAATGCAGTAACAAAGCGTTACGGACAGGTTGGAAGACGTGAGAATACCATTGTCTATCCTGGCTATGGACTCCTCAATGCAGCACTGTATTATCGACTTCGTAACTTGCAGGTACAGCTAAATCTCGACAACGCAATGAACAAAGTTTATTGGGTGGGTGGATATGACAAGCTCCGTTCCTTCCCAGGTGCTCCACGTAACATAAAAGCTACAGTGACTTACAAGTTCTAAGAGGTAAAAAAGCATCCTAAATAAAAAGCCTTCATCCATCTACAGAGCTATAGCTTGTGTAAAAGGATGAGGGCTTTTTCTATAAGTAACAACGCACTATAAACCATGTACGCACCTTTACACCCCACTACTTTGACAATGTATGTTTTTGTAGATAGGCATATTTACCAGGGAAAGGGCTATCATAATCAAAATCCTCTACACAACTAAATACCACATATCGATTGTAGACTATCAGGTTATAACGCCGATTTAACTTATACACAAGCGAATCTGTAAGCGGTTTATCATAGATTCTATAATTAAATTCTTTATTTCCTGTCTTCCCATAAACGATTTCTGTATAGTCACTTATTGCACCACCTCTACTGACAGATAAGCCTCGATAACCCATCTTCTGCAAGGCTAAACGAACTGAATCAAGCCGCTCTAAACTTAACCCTATCTTTCGTAACTCTTTCTCTTGTTCCTTTTGGGACCCAATCTCAACGCCTTGAAAATTGACTTCTTGCTTTGAAGAGACTCCCCAGTCCGTCAGTTTTCCATGCTTCGAATATTCTACAGAGAAGCCTGTACTATCTGGCAGCCAACTTCTTGTAACACGAATAAGCATCTCAATATTCTGATGATTTGCTCTAAAGTCTGCCTCCATTCTCTCAGGGGTACACTCTTTTTGTGGAACAACAGCAAATACCGTAATACACAACACCTGTAAGATATTAAAGCAATGGAGTCCAAGAAAGATATTGTTCACATAATTACGATACCAAACCGACTGTACAAGAGAACAGATATAAACAAGAACAATAGGTATTGAAATGAACCAACCAAGTATTGCAAAAATCATTAACCAGGAGAGCGAATCCTCTGGATAATCATCTTCGTAGAAGCTCAACATGATTGTAAACAACAGGACTGTTACAAGAACATATATCAAAAAACGTAGAAACAGCCAGAAGAAGAAACGATAATAGCTTTTACAAGAACCCTCTGCATCGACAACTACATCCTTTTGCTTACTTTTCTTCCTGTTATCCATCCATAGCCAAACACCAAGAACTATCAAGAAAAGCAAAATGTTAACAGCAAAAATAATCATGTTATATGTTGATTAAACTTTTAGGACATTATTGGACAAAGATATTTATTTATCTTCGAAATTACAAGAGAACAACTAAAACATTTTTATTAATAAAACGGCTAAATCCCACTTAACTTAGAAGCCATTTATTACACATTACCATCTTAGATTTTTATTTTCAAGTTGCTGTCATTTTAACATTTAAAGAGAACTTACTGAATAACAAACTATTACCTCTCCACAAAGAATGACAGCAGTGATAGGAAAATTGATTTAAAGAATTGCCTATCGGGTTTAAGAAGAAATAAGTAAACTCCAAAAAATCACAAAACAAAGTAGCTGAAGGACATTGAAACAATGACAGCCAAGAAAAACTTTATTCTTATAATCACGATGCCGAATGGCTTGCACTGCTGAGCAGATATAAATAACAAGAATAGGTATTGAAATAAAACAGCTTTCAACAACAAATATCATTAATAAAAAGCAACATTCGGCTGCATCATCACCTGCAAACGATGAAAGTAACATTAAGAACAAAAAGGCAGTAACCAAAGCAAACGACAACACACGTAGGGATATCCAAAAAAGGAAAGCCAATTCTTTTTGTAAAGTGTTTCTATTTTTACCGCTTCCTCACTCTTCGCACCATTACTCCAATGACTCACTAATAGTGATACACCAAGAGCAAGAATACAAGTTAGTATTATGATGGTAAATGTTAACATAACTAATTTATTATAACAAAAACATACGTATAAATTTCATTAAAGATATCTTACAAAGATATCCTTTTATTCTCACATATACAAGTGAAGCGTCTATAAAAAATGACTTCAACAACTTACAAGGCAGTTTTATGAAATATATTTTGTTACTCGTCACACATGGTGTTGAGCATTAAACTCCTTACGACATACTATAGAAAGAGGGTGTATCAATCGCTTGACACACCCTCTGACATTATTTGTAATCTATTTGATTATACTTTGTTCAGCATAAACTTACTTGATAGCTTCACCATTTGCCTCAACTGGCCAGTAGATATTCTGGTACAAGTTAGAGTTCTCTGCAGTACCATCAGGTGAACAGAGCTGCATCTCCTGATAAGAGAATGGAGACAAGTAGTGTGCCTGATAGAAGGTGTAACCATCATAGAGAATGTTGTTAGTCTTCTGAATCTGGTAAGGACGAACATACTTTGAAAGTGTCTTAGCAGACATTGTAGCATTAGACTCACCATCAGCAATAATCAGACTCACACCCTTATCATTTACAAAAGAAGGATTCTGATAAATCTGATCCCAGAAGTTAACACCCTCAATCTGATAGTTCTTCACCTGATCCAAAGCTGCCCAACGAATCAAGTCATCGTCACGAAGACCCTCACCAGCAAACTCGCTGCGACGCTCACGACGGATAGAATAGAGTGTTGCATCTACGGGATGACCAGCTGAGAATGCTGCCCAGTCGTATGATGGACGATTTACATCAGCCTCCTTAGTCATATCAGTTGCAGCAATAGTTGTTGAGATTGGAGCAGTGATACCAGCACGTGCACGCAAAGCAGTCCAATAACCTGTTGCTGTTGCATCCAATGAACCTGTACGGAGGTAAGAAGCCTCAATATAGTTGAGCATAGCTTCCTCAACACGGATGATAATCTGACCATCAACATCAGAGAAGGTCTGACCCAATTGCATTGCAGGATCATAGTTGTAGAACTTACGCTGACGATAGCCAGTTACGTCTCTACTTGCCTGGTCTGTTGCGAAAAGAGTTGCCGCATCGAATAAGAGTTTAGTAATGGTAGGTTTACCTTCTTTAACTCTTTGCTTATTAATTAAATCAATACTCTTCTGATCAATATCAAGGTCATTAGACTCACCGAACACGAAAAGCTGCAAACGCTCATCACGATCAGTCTTAGCTAAGTCTACAGTAGTATCACCATGATAGCCTGAACCAGAAGCATAGATAGGCAAACCATTCTTCATAAGGAATGACTCTACGAGTCCACGAGTCCAACCTGAAGACAAGCCACCACGCAGTTTGTTTGACGTGAGGTGAGCTACGTTGATATCAGTATTGAATTCTCTCCACAATAGAACTTCTGGATACTTTGCCAAGTTTGGACTTGCAAACATATCATAGTATGGATTCCAGCCATTGAAGTTACCAACAGTACCAGGATTCATTACGTGGTTATTCTGAGTTGACAATGGTACAGCATCACACACCTTCTTAGCTGCATCGATCGCTTGATCAAGGAAGAAATTAACCTCATCATCCTGATTGATAGTGAAGTTCTTGTTCCACTCCTTGTTCTTACCTGGCCAGTTAGCATCACCTGGCACACGACCAGTTCCTCTGTGATACTTCTCGAAGGTTGCTTCATAGAGTGCCATTCTTGACTTCATAGCCAAAGCAGCATTCTTATTGATGCGCACCTTATTAGCAAAGTTCACCTGCAACTTATCAATAGCCTTATCCATATCAGAAAGAATCTGACGTGCAACAAGGTTACGAGGCTGACGCTTACTTGCTTCTACGAGGTCTTTATCAATGTTTAACTCCTCAAGCATGATAGGGAAGTCACCGTAAGTCTTCAACTTATCAAAGTAGAGCATAGCTCTGATGAAGTAAGCTTCACCCATGTATTGATTGATGAGTTCTGGTGTACCAGTTACTTCTCCTTTGGCAATCTTTGCTTCACTTTCATTAATGAATTTATCTACATTTCTGATAGCATACACATCAAGACCCCCTGCTGTTGGGACTTTCCACTGGTCCTGTAGGTACATTCCTGAGTTTCCACTTCTTGCAGCTTGGTTATCTGTACCATTATCAAATGTAGCAACACCTCCAAACCAGCCACTATTATTAGGGAAAATACTTGTATAGTAGTTGATAGTGAATGTACCAAGTTGATCCGCAGTTTTGAAGTATTCGCTTGGTGAAACCTGATCAAGAGGTTTTCTATCAAGGAAATCATTACATGAAGTAACAGTCATGCCAAGACACAGCAATGGTAGACCACCTTTTAGTATATCTGAAATAATCTTTTTCATAATTCCGTTATGTTTAGAAGTTAAGATTCAAACCGAATGAAACAGTTCTCTGAAGAGGATAAATCTTTCCAGGTCCCCAGTCTCCTCCTGTTGCTTCAGGGTCGAAAATCTTATTCATCTTAGTGAATGTAGCAAGGTTCTCAGCAGAGAAATAGAAACGAACGCGGCTTGCACCAATCTTGCTTGCAATAGCAGCAGGGAGAGTGTAACCAATCTGAATATTCTTGATTCTCATGTATGCTGCGTTCTGTAAATATCTGTCGCTTGTCTGGAAGTTTTTTGAACCTGCACCGAAGAGAGGTCTTGGATAGAAAGCATTTGGATTAGGTCCGAAGTTGGTATCGGTAGCTGGACGCCAGTAGTCAAGGTGATCCTTAAATGCTGCACTCTGCCACAAACCTGTATTAGCACCAACGCTATAAGGAGAAGCATCCCAGAAGTCACGCTTACCAACACCCTGCATAAAGATGAGGAAGTCAAAGCCCTTCCAGTTAGCATCCAAAGTGATACCGAAACGATAACGTGGTAATGAGTTACCAATCTTGGTCAAGTCACCCATATCATCGTATGTGCTCTTACCAGAGTTCACTTTCTTATCATCATTAAGGTCTTTGTACATAACGTCGCCGGCAGCCCAGTTAGAACCCCATGAAGGCTTATTATTAGCCAACCATTCGTTCATCTGCTGATCAGTCTGTGCTATACCTTCTACTTTATAGCCATAGATATCGCCCATACGCTTACCTGCACACCACTGAGAAAGCAGTCTGTTTGGATTATAGAAGTTCGTAATAGTCTGGTAATCATCAGAGAGAACGAGCTTGATACCATAGTTTACTTGTCCAACTCTGTCTCTCCATCTTACTTCTAAGTCCCAACCATTTGATCTCATATCACTATTATTCTCTTTTGGCTGTGTCGCTCCGAGAATAGATGGCTTAACAGGTGCAGGACCTACCATATCCTTTGTTGTACGAACGAAGTAATCGAATGTTCCTTGAAGTTTGTTATTGAACAATCCGAAGTCAAGACCGATGTTCCATGACTGTACTCTCTCCCAAGTTAGGAAAGGTGATACAAGACCAGGAACGCTTGATGTATTAACGCGTTCGCCATTGATAATCCATGCAGAAGAGTTTGAGCTAATAGGCTGTCTGAGGAACCAAGGATAGAGCTGGTCTGTATTTGTATTACCAAGTGAACCGTATGTTAATCTCAACTTAAGAGTATTAACTGTCTTATTAAGAGGCTTAAAGAACTGCTCGTTAGCAATATTCCAACCGAGTGCAATAGATGGGAATGTTCCCCATGTCTTATCCCCAATGAAACGTGAAGAGCCGTCTCTACGGATAGAGAACTCAGCCAAATAACGTGAGTCATAAGCATAGTTGATACGACCAAACATACCCATTGTTGACCAGTGTGTGTTAGAGAAACCACGTCCAACAACTTTATTAGTTGCATTGTTGAGGGTTGGCACTAATGGTGTTACAAGGTCAGCTTGAGAAGCACTGAGGTAAGTATAAATATTAGACTCCATGTCCAAACCAGCAAGGAACTTAAATTCATGCTTGTCATTGAGGGTCATGTTATACTCAGTGAAGAAACGTCCATTGTAGTAATTATTCTTAGACATAGCCTCACCAACATTAGACTTTCCTGCTGCATAGTCTCCACTCCATGCTGCAGCTATTGGATGTTGATCTGGATCATAATAGTAGATAGGCAACACGTCCCAATGGTTGTGGTAGTTAGTTGTATTGTAGTTACCTTCTAATCTTATCTTCCAACCCTTGATTGGTCGGAACTCAAGAGCAAGCTGCTGGAAGAGCTTATCCTCTTGGGTTGCATCAATACCACCATTCTCCATCTGTAAGATCTCATTTCCATGTACATAGTGACCATTTGGGTCGTAAACAGGGTTGGTAGGCCAGCGGCGTGCGATATTATGGAAGAAGAGTCCAGTCATATAAGATGGTCTGCTATAGTCTTCACGAATCCACTTAGAGTTATAGGTAACTGTTGCCCAATCAGTGAGATTTGCTGTAACCTTAGAAGAGAAGTTATATCTCTTCAACTTATCCTTACCATGACGGATCAATCCACGCTGACTTAAGATAGCTCCACTGATATAGTAGTTCACCTTATTACCGCCTCCACTTACAGAGATATTATGCTCTGTTGAAGGAACGGCAGACCTATACATCTCCTTGAACCAGTTAGTATTGTCCCAAGAACCTGTGTACATACTCCAAGGCTCATTAGCAGCAGTACCCTGCCATGTTGTAGTAACCTCTTCACCTGGCGCAGGTGTGCCATTGATATGGTTCTTAATCTTGTTAAGCATATCCTGACTAAATGGCGCATTACCGCCACTGTTTGCTGCAGCATCATTCCAATAGCGTGCGAAATCGTATGAGTTAGGCATCTCAGGAATCTGAGTTGCAGTAGAGAAACGTACGTTACCATTGTAAGAAACGTTCATGCGACCTTCCTTACCACTCTTGGTTGTAACGAGGATAACACCAAACGCAGCACGTGAACCATAGATAGCACTTGAAGAAGCATCCTTCAATACAGAGATACTCTCGATGTCATTTGGAGAAATTGAGTACAAATCACCCTCAGAACCATCAATAAGTACGAGTGGAGCAGCATTAGAACCATCACCAATAGTTCCTATACCACGAATGTTAAGTCCCATACGGCTCTTCAATGAACCACCCGCATTACCTACGCTGAAGTTCAAACCAGGAACCTCACCCTGCAATGCCTGAGCAACACTCGTTACAGGACGAGACTCAAGTTGCTTTGAGTTTACAACAGAGACAGCACCAGTAAGGTTAACCTTCTTCTGAGTACCGTAGCCGACAACAACAACGTTGTCGAGCATCTCACTGTTCTCCTGGAGTGTAACCTTGAGGTCCTTACCACTCCAAGTTACCTGCTGGGTCTTGTAACCAACATAAGAAATAGTAAGTGAAGATCCAGAAGCAACGCCTGCAATCTCAAAATTACCATCAAGGTCAGTCACACTTCCCTTCTTCTGTCCATTACTTACGACAAAGACAGAGGCACCAACAACAGGGTCTCCATTATTGTCGACAACAGTTCCTTTACATACAGACTGCTGTTGAACAACAGCTGCATTCGCTTCATACGTAATGTTGGCATGCAGTAAACTTGTACTGAACAAAGCCACCATCAATAAGCTCGTAGTCCTTTTTCTTTTTAGGTACATAGGCTTTAAGTATACTTTAGGTTAAAAAATGCTTTTAGGTTTATTAATCGCAAAGTTAAATCATTTTAAACGTCCATTCTACAATTACATGTATAAAAGATGTTAAATATGTGTTTTGTTTAGTTTATTGTAAAAAAAACAACCACAAAACAGGTCTTCTTTTACATTTTTCTACATTAAACAGGACCTGACAGCGACTCTTTCAGGCACATGGATAACATGCTATTCAACAAAGGAAGCTCAATCGAGAAAAAAGAGACTGATTCTACTACTATCAAGATTATACATTAATTAATAGACAAAGATACTTTTCAAAACCACATGGAGCTATTTTAATAAATATAACTTGAATAGAGCTATCAGAGTTTCTTCCGTCAGTTCATCCTCTGTTACATTTATATAGTAATGCCCATAACTATATGAAAATCTTTTGTCCTTATCAGGTTTATCACGGCACACATTGATATATACACTCCTCGTGAAGTCTAATATATTTGAATTTAGGAACAACCACTTTGCAACTATCTGTGTCAAGTTCCCATATTTATTACTGAGTTCATCGGGCGTCATCGTTGGTCGAAGAAAACACACATGAAATCCGTTATAGTGTGTAGATAATTGTGTACAAGGGGAACTATACGCATAACCCTCAGACGTAGAGACATTCCAACTCTCCGCCAACTCAAATGTCTTAAAGTGTTGTGTCAAAGAATCAATTTGAGGGATGAGCTGTTGAATAACTTCTGGCTTATTATTCTTCACAGCATTACATGATATTTCCAAAATATCAATCAAACTTCCTCGTCCAACATCCACCCTACGTGAAGAGTATTCAGCCCCATCTTGCAAGTCAAAGAAAAAACAAGTCTTTAGTTGAATACCAAGCTTCTTACGTACAAAGGTTGTAGAAGAAAACACAGCATAACGCAGCAATGATGCTATTTTCATTTGACAAAGACTATCAGTGATTTCTTTCTTATTGCCTTTTAAGTCCTTGTAAGCAAGTATGTATGTTCGTTCTGAGAAGTGAGAACCCTTGATTACTTGCAAAGCGTACTTCTCAGACTCCCCGTCTACAACAATATACTGTTGTGAGGCGAGAGGATTATACAACTCCTTAAGTACAGGCGCATAGAGTTCATAATCCTGCTTACTACAAGGGGAAAGACGGTTCTGTGCTACCGAGGCTATCGCCATAAAGAGTAGCAATGAAAGCAACAAAACCTTAATAACATAAGTACTATAAAATTCTTTCATATCTTCATCTTCATGCTCTTGATCGTAATTAAGGAAGCACCTTACTCTTCCAGTTTTCGAATCACCCTACACGGATTACCAGCAGCCACGACACCACTTGGAATATCATGTGTCACGACAGAACCAGCACCTATTGTTGTATTATCACCTATCGTCACACCCGGCACGACAACGACATTGCCACCTATCCACACATTATTCCCAACATGAATAGGTAGTGCATACTCTATCTTCTTATTTCGCTGCTCAACATCAAGTGGATGACCAGCAGTATAGAAGGCGCAATTAGGTGCAATAAAAACATTATCGCCGAATGTCACCTTAGCCTCATCAAGAATCACACAATTAGTATTGGCAAAGAAGTTCTCACCGACTTCAATGTTATAACCATAGTCACAGAAGAACGGGGCAACAATAAACATTCCCTCGCCTGCCTTACCAAACAACTTTCTAAGGCGTTCCATGCGTTCCTCCCTACGTGAAGGAGGAATCTGATTGATTTCAAAACATTCATTCTCGCAGTAGTATAAGTCTTTTAAAACTTCTGGGTCGTTTGCTTGATAAAGCATCCCTTTCTGCTGTTTCTCCTTCTCTGTCATAATCTTGACTTTAGCGTTTATATGCACAAAGGTACAAATCAATTTCTAAGAAACAGAGAATTTCATTCATGAAAAAATAATTTTAGGGAAGAAAAGAGTGAGATGCGTGAAGTTTTTTGTATTTTTGCGACAACGATTTATTCATTACATAATAAAGAAAGAACATGAACATGATAACTTATGAATTTGTACTGAGACTATTCGTAGCTGCTATGTTAGGTGGTGTGATTGGCTTGGAGCGTGAGTATCGTGCAAAGGAGGCTGGTTTCCGAACCCACTTCCTTGTAGCATTAGGTAGTGGTTTGTTTATGATTCTATCACAGTTTGGCTTTAATGATGTACTCGCCCATTACGAGCGAGTGTCACTCGACCCCAGTCGTATAGCCTCACAAGTAGTAACGGGTATTGGTTTCATTGGTGCGGGAACAATTATCTTTCAAAAGCATGTGGTACGCGGACTGACAACTGCAGCAGGTCTATGGGTAACATCGGCTATTGGTATGACTGCAGGTGCAGGAATGTATGTACTCTCTATTGCAACAACTGTCCTTGTCTTGCTCTGTTTGGAAGCACTTTATTTTATACTCCAACACTTTGGCACACGCAATATAACCGTTACTTTTAGTACTCCAAAAGAAGAAAACATTCAACCTGTCTTGCAACGATTACGCGATAAGGAGATTATTATTGAATCCTACGAGATGACACGCAAAGACACTTCTTCAGGTCATTACTTTGTTGTAACGATGGAAATGAAGTTCAAACGGAAACGTTATAAGAATCATCTCCTTAACTTTATGGCTGAATTTGAAAACGTAACTGTTGAAACTATGGAGTAAATAGGAGCTGAAAAAAAATGGTTCTTCTGTTAAGCCCAAATCGATGTTTAACCTCTAATGACCGATTTTGGTTTAATACATGATTGAAAATAGAATAAAGACCGATACATTTGCATAGTAAGACTATCCTAAATAGATAGTCTTACATAGAAGACAAACTACAAGATAAAATGCAAATAGATACTATCTCTTTCTGTATTCTACAAATAGCTTATTCCCACATCATTGGTATTTTGTAAACTATTTTCATGTAACTCAAAACCAATATATGCTCTTTTGGCTTCTTATAGACGCCCTTTAAGCTTGCAAAAGGTGCCCTTTAAGACCCTTACTAACGCCCTTTTGAAGTCCAATTAAGCACCTTTTTTCAAACTACTTCATAAACAACTGATTTACTGTTGGTTACAAACTTGCTTTTTACACTTGTTTTTGCCGTTATTTATAGATACTTTACCAGAAACTATGTAATGATTTTTCAAAACCTTATCTACAAAATTTTCTTCATGTAAATGATTTATTCTTTTTACAAAATAGCTCAGCAGTAGGGCTTAGCTATCCCCAAAGTTGCTAAAATGAAGGAGTAAGATTTAGACGATCAAGGAGTAGATAACCACTAATAAAATACTAAAAAACGCGCTGAAAAGCTAATCTACTATCTCCATTCTCAACATAGATAATACCACAATAAACGAAACCTAAACGAATCAAAGACGCCTGCATCGGACGATTATCTGCATGGGTATCTATACGAATAGAAGAGGTAAATGCCGAACAATAGTTGATTATATCAGCCATTACCCCATGTACACCTTCCACAGAAGCCACACGATGGATGACATAATAAGGTTGATCATCAAGCCAATCACCCTTATCAATACGATGGTAATTAGGTTCTGGACCTGCCTTAGCTACAAATGTTGCAATAGGTTTCCCGCACTCATAAAGGAGATAACAATCACCTTGTGCAATGTCACGCCTTATAGTACTCTCAGCAGGATAATTTGCTGACCATTGATTAAGATTACCAGCTTTAATCATCTTTGCTTTCCCCTGCTCAATTAGGTTCGATACTATAGTAAAATCATCTGTTGATGCTTTGCCGATAGTACGATCAGACGACAGATTTATTGTTTTCTCCTTTGTCATAAGATTTATACTTTTGTAATGCTAACGATGCAAAAATACAAAGAAAACCTAACATCAAGTTCCTAATATAAAAGAAAGTTGTACAAAACGAAAAATAAAGAATACTACACTGATAATAAATAGAGAAAAATAGTACGAAAAATAATTGCGAATAAAGAAATTAATATGTATTTTTGTCCTCATAATCAAATACTAATCTTATAAAAGCTACGACAATGGAGAATAACCTTTTTAAGTGTTCAGCAAATAGACTGGAAGCACACTTGGGCAAAGACTCACATGAATTTACAAAAGATGATATCAAGCAAGTTGTCAGTGACTTGAACATCAGAATGGTCAACTTCATGTATCCTGCTGGTGACGGACGATTGAAGACACTAAACTTCATGCTTCACACACCCGACTACTTGGAGACAATACTTACAAGTGGCGAGCGCGTTGATGGTTCTTCACTCTTCAACTTTATTGCAGCTGGTAGTAGTGACCTCTATGTAATGCCACGCTTCTCTACAGCGTTCATAGATCCTTTCTCAGAGATTCCAACACTTTGCATGCTCTGTTCTTTCTTCGATCGAGATGGTAATCCATTAGCTTCATCTCCAGAATATACACTCCGCAAGGCTATGGATGCCTTTAAGAAAGTAACTGGTATGGAGTTCCATGCTATGGGTGAGTTAGAATACTACGTTATCCGAGAAGATGAAGGTGTATTCCCTGCTGACGACCAACATGGTTATCACGAGAGTTCTCCTTTCTCTAAAGGCAATGACTTCCGTATGCGTTCTATGCAGTTGATTGCTGAATGTGGCGGTAAGATTAAGTATGGACATTCTGAGGTAGGTAATTTCATTGAGAATGGACGTTGCTACGAACAGAATGAAATTGAGTTCTTGCCTGTCCCAGCAAATGAATGTGCTGAACAGTTACTCATTGCTAAATGGGTGATTCGTAGCTTAGGTTACGAAGAAGGACTTGATATTACCTTCGCTCCAAAGATTACTGTGGGTAAGGCTGGTTCTGGTATGCATATTCACATGCGTATAATGAAGGACGGAAAGAACATGATGCTCGAAGGAGGAAAACTTTCTAAGGATGCTCGTCGTGCTATTGCTGGTATGATGGACTTAGCTGAGAGTATCACAGCCTTTGGCAATAAGAACCCAACATCATACTTCCGTCTCGTTCCACATCAGGAAGCTCCAACAAATGTATGTTGGGGTATGAGTAACCGTTCTGTACTTGTTCGCGTACCATTAGGTTGGACCTCTGGCGAGGATATGTGCCACAAAGCTAATAATATAGAACCACTTACAGCGCGTGACTACTCTATCAAGCAGACTGTTGAGATGCGTTCTCCAGATGCTTCAGCTGATATCTATCAGCTTTTAGCAGGTCTTTGTGTGGCTTGTCGTCATGGTTTTGAGATGGCAAACGCTGAGGCTGAAGCTGAGAGAACCTTTGCAGACGGTGATATCCACGACCCAAAGAATGCAGAACGCTATGCTACCTTGGCTCAGTTGCCTGATAGCTGTGCCGCTTCAGCAGACTGCTTGGAACGTCAGCGTAAGGTTTATGAGGAGTATGATGTATTCTCTCCTGCAATGATTGATGGTATTATCAAACAGCTTCGCTCATACAATGACCGCACACTACGTCAAGAGATAGAAGGCAAAGAGATGATGATGGAGAAACTTGTTCGTCAATACTTCCACTGCGGATAAAGCAAACATCATCCTAATATGTGACTACTATTAGTCCAAATATAAAATCCCAGGCAACGAAAAGGTTGTCTGGGATTTTTCAAATAGAAATATTTTACTTAATATTATATATCTAATCTCTTGTTTAACATATTATTACAAGACTATCATACAAACCTATCAGAAGAGAAATAATGGCATACACTTTGCTAATTTTAAATCTATTAAAGATTAAGAATTTATGAGTTTACAAGAAATATTAGATCATAGAAGGGCTGTCAGACATTTCGACCCTAAGAAACCACTCGATAGCACAGTTGTAAAGAAATGTATTGAACAAGCAACATTGGCTCCAACAAGTTCTAACTTACAACTTTGGGAGGCTTATCATGTAACTGACAAGAAGGTTTTGGAGAAGTTGGCACCAGCATGCTTAAACCAGTTGACAGCACGTTCTGCACAACAGATTGTTGTGTTTGTGACTCGACAGGACCTCTATAAGAAACATGCACAGGCGACACTTGCATTTGAGAAGCAGAACATCAATAAGTACAGTCCAACCGAAAAGAAGGAAAAGCGCATTAAGAAATTAGAACTATATTATGCAAAAGCAATGCCGTTTCTCTATTCACGTTGCTTTGGCTTGTGGGGACTTGTTCGTAAAGGCTTAGCACAAACGATTGGACTTTTCCGTCCAATCATTCGTCAAGTAAGTGAAGGCGACATGCGAGTTAGTGTACACAAGAGTTGTGCTTTGGCTGTTCAGACATTTATGTTGGCTATGAGTGAGGCTGGCTATGACACTTGTCCACTTGAAGGTTTCGATAGTCTGTTGGTAAAGAAGGCACTGAATCTACCTTACAATACAGAAATAAACATGGTTATAACCTGTGGCGTTCGTATGCCAGATGGTGTTTGGGGAGATCGTTATCGCCGCCCATTTGAGGAAACCTATCATTTGGTTTAGCACCCCTTCTGTAAATTATCATTGCTGTATGATACTCCTTCATTGCAAGAAGAAAACATACAGAATAGTTAACGGATAAACAAAAAGCAATAAGAAGGGATTTAGTAAGGATTTTATCCTTATCCATTGTCTTATTCAAATAGAAATACGTATCTTTGCAAAGAATCTGAACAAGACAATGGATAAGGATATTAAAGACTTAAAAATAGCTGTAGCCGGAACGGGCTATGTAGGTCTCAGCATTGCAACACTGCTGAGTCAACACCATCATGTAACAGCTGTTGACGTAGTAAAAGAAAAGGTTGACCTCATAAACAACAGACGTTCGCCTATTCAAGATGATTATATTGAACAGTATTTGGCAGAGAAGGATTTAGATCTTACTGCCACATTGGATGCAGAGACTGCTTATAGGGATGCGGACTTTGTAGTCATTGCTACGCCAACTAATTATGATCCTGTGAAGAACTACTTTGACACACGACGTGTTGAGGAAGTTATCGAAATCGTAATGAAGGTGAATTCAGATGCTATCATGATTGTTAAGTCTACGATTCCAGTTGGTTACACTGAGCATATTAGAGCAAAATACAAGTGTAATAACATTCTCTTTGCGCCAGAATTCCTACGTGAAAGCAAGGCGCTTTATGACAATCTTTATCCAAGTCGCATTATCATTGGTCGTCCTGAAGGTGACGAACGATTGGAACAAGCAGCGCAGCTATTTGCCCAATTACTACAAGAAGGAGCAATAAAGGAGAATATCCCTACCCTATTTATGGGATTAACAGAGGCAGAAGCGGTGAAACTCTTTGCTAATACTTACCTTGCACTACGCGTAAGTTACTTCAATGAATTAGACACCTACGCTGAGGTAAAAGGTCTTGATACATCTAACATCATTCAAGGTGTATGTCTTGACCCACGTATCGGCTCCTTCTACAACAATCCTTCTTTCGGTTATGGCGGCTATTGTCTGCCTAAGGACACTAAGCAGTTACTTGCTAACTATGCCGATGTACCTGAAAATCTTATTCAGGCTATCGTTGAGAGTAACCGTACACGCAAGGACTTCATAGCTGACCAAGTATTGCATAAAGCTGGATATTACGACTATTACGACCGTGGTGACTATAATCCTGAAGATGAAAAAGAGTGCGTCATTGGTGTTTACCGTCTCACGATGAAGTCAAATAGTGATAACTTCCGCCAAAGTTCAATTCAAGGAGTAATGAAACGTATTAAGGCAAAGGGTGCACAAGTCATCATCTATGAGCCTACGCTTGAAGATGGCGCAACCTTCTTCGGTAGCCTTGTTGTCAACAACCTTGAAGATTTCAAACAGCGTTGTCATGCCATTATCGCCAACCGATACGATAAATGCCTTGATGATGTAAAGGAAAAAGTGTACACAAGAGATATATTTAGAAGAGATTAATATAATCCCAAATGCGGTCATTAGACCACAAAAGTATAGCTCTTATTACTATGGTATTGTTTCCTAACATCTTTTATTTTCTTATCGGCATCTTGTTTGCCTTTGTAACTTGACGTAGCCCGCTACGCCTGTGTTCCAAAGCCAAACAATCTACTCGATAATAAAACAAAATATGTTTAGGCTCTAATGACGGATTTGGGATAATCCCATTCTCCACCCTCAGCCAATGTATTCATACTCATCACTCATGGTGCTAACAGTAAACACCATGAGTGCTAATGATATACACCCTCCGAGAAGTAGATAGGAAGACCTTTACCCATTTGTTAGTAAATAAGATTTACACCACCAAGAGAGAGTATTTATTACTTGGTTATATTGAGAAATACCCCTCCCAAGTAAACACAAAAATACCTATATAAAAGAGAGCCCTCAGCGAATTATATACTAACAAAATACTGTTAATATTAGCCCTCGTCCTTTCATTTAGAGTCTTCTATTGCCCTCTATAAACTAAACATCACTATATCAACTTTTAGGTAAAACTATTTTTCCTGTCATATCTGTCACATCTTATATACTCATAACCCTTTTATCGTCAATAAAATACGGCAAATGTTAAAAGTGACAGCAACGTACATTTAAACTAAATGTGGTATTATTCACAAGATAAATACGCTTTATAAAGAGATTGCCCAGACCTATAACTATATAAAGATAAAAAGGCTTGTCTCCCGACAAGCCTATTTATAATACAAAAACATTATGAAATAATTTATTTCGCGAACAAGATTATCATTTAATAATTCTGGCTTATGTCGCACATTTACAAGTGCGGCACTTGCGTTCACAGTACCGCTCGCACTGTACGCGAATGTCATATCCCAACATTGCACCGAGAATAAAATCTTCTTCTGGCGTTAGTTGGTTAAGAGGTTTGGTAATCATCAGCCGGATGGCATCAAGACACTCCTGACGACCAAAGAACAGGTTCATACGGTCACGACCCACCGGCTGGATGATATATGGGATATTCTGATGCTCGAGGCGGAGCGTAGCAAATGACTCATACTTCTTATTACAAGTATACAAGACCATCTGTCGAACACCCTTCTTGTACTCATAGATGTGATTCATCAACACCTTCATATCGGCGGTCATCATATCTGTCATCATAGTTATCCCTTCGTGTGAATAGTTATAATGTAAGCACTAAGTTTATTTATCTTACAATGAAGGCTTAATATCTGCCAACCATGCATCAATACGACCTTCTGTCTGATCCTCTTCGTTTACATCATCCAAAGCAAGACCTACGAACTTACCATCAACAACAGCCTCGCTGTCATCAAAAGTATAGCCATCTGTTGATACACCAGGGAGGATATTTGCACCCTGTGCTGCATCATAAATCTCCTTCATTGCACTACAGAAAGTATCTGAATAGCTCTCGCTATCACCGCAACCGAAGATTGCAACAGTCTTACCAGAGAGGTCAGCACCCTTCAGTACGTTAATACCATCATACCAATCATCCTGCAACTCACCTGCGCCCCATGTTGAAGAGCCAAGGATAAGATTGTCATTCTCTGCTACAACTTCTGCAGAGAAATCTGACACGTTAATAGCTTCAACGCCGAGCTTCTCAGCGATGGTATTTGCAATGCTTTCGCATGTACCGGTTGATGAACCGTAAACAACAATAGTCTTCTTCATATTTTGTTACTGATTTAATTTCTGATTTTATTAATCTTTACGGTTGCAAAGATACGATGAAAAACTATTACCTGCAATACCTAAAAATGATGGTTTGTGCAAAATACCTACTTTTAGTGAGTACTTTCTTTTACTTTACAAACTTCTTTCCATTTCTTATATATATACCTTTAGGTAGATTCGCATCAGAAGTTCCTACATAACGACCATCTAAGAGGTAAATACGGTTATCATATTGCTCTGATACCTTATTTTGACCAATCGTATTAATACCCAAAGCCTTTCTACGTAAAACTTCTCTCAGTCCTGCAGCAACGTCAATCTGCCCATATCCATAAAGATTATTAGGATAACTGAGTGACGTATCATAATGAGAACAAGTCTTAGCGAATATCTCCAGACAATCAGCTGGCGTCAACGTTGGATCAGCTTGTAACCAAAGTGCTATCGCACCCGTCACAACTGGTGCAGACATTGACGTTCCTGCATTAGCATTCCAAGCATAGGTACGACCATTATATTCAAAATGACGCACATCACTTTTTACAGAAGCATTTACATTCTTTGGATTATTGATAAAGAAGGTACTATAAGATGAGATGATATTCTGACCTGGTGCCATTACGTCTGGCTTTATACGCCCATCCAATGTTGGTCCCATAGCTGAGAAAGAAGAACGGATGCCCTTCTGTCCACTATCATACACCTTCTTTTCACCTAAATAATTAACAAACTGTGTACGATAGCTTGTCGATCCAACACATATCACATCTGGAGAACTGGATGGTGAGAAGATTGTATATCTACAATCCCCTGCATCCAACACGGGGTCAAGCGCATGTGGAAACATGTAGCCCGACATACGGTAAAGTTCTATATCAGCATCCCTACCCATAACTTGAAGTGAAACTTGCGGACTATCTCCAAGCTTCGATGGACTACTAATTTGAAAATCATAAGCCGTCTCACGTGCATCATAACTATTCGGATATGCCAACACACGCCATATATATTTCTTTCCACCTACTAATAAGGAATCAGTAAGTAGTGAGTCTTGAGCATTACAAACATTAACCGTTGAAATATCAACGATTTGCGGGGAAGCTACGTTATCATATACACTTACTCGAAAAGTAAACGTCTGCTTAGACTTTGCCGTACAACTAAAGCGTTTCTCATTACCCATGATAAAAGCTCCAGCTCGCTCTTTTCCTATATTCTTATGTATATACGAATTTCTTGCTCCATCGTTACCAGCAGAAGAAACAATGATTCGTCCTGGTCCTATTAGTTTGGCAAGTAGCTCATAATATAATTGGTCATAGCCGTGAAAATCCTGCGAACTACCCTCACTAAAATTGATGACACACGGTTGATGCATACGTTCCGCATAATCGAATATATACTTAAAACCAAGTGCATCCGTGGCATAGGTAAACTTATAATAATCTTTTGGATCTATCAAAGAAGCATTATCAGCAGCATTATCAACCAATACCAAGTCGGCATCACAAGCCATACCACGATAAGGGGAAATGTCTCCATTCCCTTGTGCTCCACTACCAGCAGCAATGCCAGCTGTATGTGTTCCGTGTGTCTGTGTCTCACCATCAATGGGATGTCCCAGTTCTAACAAGGCATCACGACCTACATAATCGCGACCTACATATAATGTTGAACCGATCGTATCACGCGACAACTGATCCCATAATGCTTGGATACGATACCGGCTCATATCAGCTGAATAAAAATTAGGATGCGTCAAATCAAACCCAATATCTTGTACACCAACAACGACACCACGTCCAGTATAGCTCTGCGATAGTCCTTCATCCGTATAAACTTTTTCAGCATTAACAACTAATCGAGTAGTATCCATTTGTATGCTGCATCGTCTTCCAGTCTCTATTCGCTTCACTTGTTTACCACATGACAATGCTCCGAGCTTACTAAGAGGGATGGCTGCTATACTAATATCACCCACACGTGCCAACTCCTTACAGCCATACTGCCTTAGAACTTCTGCCGCATTACCATCAATACGTACAAAAGCTGTCAGCAGTCTATCATCACTCTGACTACGGGTAAGCTGCTTCGTTGCCAATGCCGATGCCATTGCTTCGCGAACAAAGGGCGACATCTTCTCATAGCGAGGACGCTGAGCAATAATGCCAAGAGAGATAAATATAAAGAGTAGAGAAACTATTAAACGGTTCATTTCTTTATGGGCTAATTACAAATAATGTATTATAAGTAATGTATTCTGCCACAAAGGAACAAAAAAAAACTGACATATGCAAGATGTATTAGACCTCAGTACCATCTGTACGAAGTATCAACATGGCTCTTCTACAAACAACTTATTCCCATGTTATTGATTTTTGTAAACTATTTTTGTGTAGTTCAAAACCAATACATGCTCTTTTGGCTTCTTAAAGATGCTTAATTCACTTGCAAAAGACGTCCTTTAAGACCCTTATTAACGCCCTTTTGAAGTCCTATTAAGCACCTTTTACTTTACCACTTTATAACTAATTGATTCCCTTATGGTTACAAACCTACTCCGTATATCTGTTTTTACCGTTAGTTATAGATATTTTCCTTGAACGTATGTAATGATTTTTCAAACTCTTATCCATAGATTTTCGAAGTTAAAAAGAAATGATTTTCAATGTCAGAGGATGATAATAGGATAGATATACGACTATTTTAGCCATATTCTTGTTTAGTGAGTAACCTTGGTTGTTTCGTTAAAGCAATACGAAAAGCATCCACATATTTAACGGAAGAACCAAAAAAAAGGCTATAAGTCAGAATCTGACTCATAGCCTTCCATTTACATATATGAAACCTTCTCTACATGAGAATATGTTGATTTCTTACTTGTTCAAGCCACGGTTGTTCAGTGTAACGTTGAGAAGCTTTACATACTCACGGTACTGACGGTCGCTCAAAACATAACGCATATAAGAAAGATCCTTCTTAATAGCACTCTGAACCTTAGCGTCACGCTCTGAGTTATCAGCAACAGAAGCATTCATCATCTCTGTAGCAAAAGTACGATTAATATCCTCAACAACATCAACCTGATCATAATTAAGATTCAACGCACGACTAAGAGCGTATGTGCTTACATTGAACTTATATGCGTTAGCATTTGTAGTTGTGTTGTTGTTATCGTTCTCACCTGCTGCAAAAGCCATTGTCATACTCATCACTGCTGCTACTGTCAATACAATCTTCTTCATATTCATTATCCTTTCTTAATTATTTAAAGTCTTATTAAAAGACTTATCATTATCTTTTATTCTGTAATTAATTTCCTTATTACGAATGCAAAGTTACAATATTATTCGGACTCAATATAACTATTCGTTACTTATCATTAATTTTTGCTTATATTTTTGACACACATCAATGCATTTGATTTATATCAGTTACAAAAATATAGATACGACCCTACCCTTCCTAATAAACCATATATAATAGTAGTACGAAAAAGAAAAAACAGTAACTAAGCAGATTTTATTCCGTTTTAAATCATTACCTTTGCAAATACGTATAATAAATATCTATTAATAAAAATAACAATGGAGAATAATAAACATCGCCTCGTTGTAGTCAGCTACGAACTATATAGTATCGAAAATGGTGAGGAGCAATTCCTCGAAAAGACAGAAGATATGCAGCCTATGCAGCTCTATACAGGTTGCGACATGGCGTTACCAGCCTTTGAGCAGGAGATTGTTAAGTTTGAAAAAGACGCAGACTTCAAGTTCTCTCTCACTAAGGAGCAGGCTTATGGGGAGCATGATGACAATAGTGTTTTAGCTCTCGACAAGGCTACCTTCTCTCCTAACGGAGTTTTTGATACTGAGAACATCTATAAAGATGCAGTTGTTCCTTTGCAGAACGAAAATGGTCAGCGTTTCTTAGGAAAGGTTTTGGATATATCAGACGATAAAGTAACCATCGACCTCAACCACCCTCTTGCAGGAAAGGACCTTGTTTTCTATGGTCATGTCTTCGAGAATCGTGAGGCAAGTGAAGAAGAAGTAAAAGACTTCTTTGAGCAAATGAATCAGCATCACTGTGGTGGTGGATGTGGCGGAGGCTGCGGTAGCGACAACGGAGGTGGCTGTGGTTGCGGAGGCCATGAAGATGGAGAAGGAGGCTGCTGCGGCTGTCATTAAGATAAATTCTCCCTCTCCCGTCCAGCTATTTACAATGGAACATAATAAAGAGAAGGAGATGATAGGAAAGTCTACAACATACTTTTCTTTCCTATCAATCACGCATCACGATTATCATTCATAGGAACTTTGGTATGAATACATTCGGAAAACTCTTCACACTAACCACCTTCGGCGAAAGCCATGGAGCTGCCGTGGGTGGCATTGTTGATGGTATGCCAGCTGGTGTAACCATTGACACAGACTTCATTCAGCGTGAATTGGCACGTCGCCGACCAGGTCAAAGCCATATCACAACGGATAGAAAGGAAGCAGACCAAGTAGAACTGCTAAGCGGTGTGTTTGAGGGAAAGTCAACAGGTGCACCCATTGGTTTTCTTGTTCGCAATACCAATCAACATTCAAAGGACTATGATAATATCCGTGACATCTTCCGTCCGTCACATGCCGACTATACATATTACAGCAAATATGGTATTCGTGACTATCGTGGAGGCGGGCGGGCGTCTGCTCGCATTACACTTTCACGTGTCGTAGCAGGAGCCTTAGCCAAACTTGTGTTGCGCCAACAGGGTATCAGTATATCTGCCTACACTTCACAAGTGGGCGACATTCTACTTGAGAAAGATTATCATAAATATGATTTAAATCTCATTGAGTCAAACCCAGTTCGCTGTCCCGACCCATTAAAAGCAAAGGAGATGGAGAACCTAATAGCACAGGTAAAGCACGAAGGAGACACCATCGGTGGCGTTATTTCTTGCGTTATCAAAGGCTGTCCAGTGGGCTTAGGCGAACCAGAATTTGGAAAACTTCATGCACAATTAGGTGCTGCTATGCTTAGTATCAACGCTGTGAAGGGTTTTGAATATGGTGAAGGGTTTGCAGGTTCTTCATGGAGAGGTAGCCAGCAAAACGACACGTTCCTACCAACTGGTGATGGTATGCAATACCCAATATGCAATGTAGAAACGAACCATAGCGGTGGTATACAGGGTGGAATCAGTAACGGAGAGGATATTTACTTCCGTGTTGCATTCAAACCTGTCGCAACCCTGCTTATGGAACAGCAGACGGTGAATATAGAGGGTGAGGCAACAACGATGGATGTACGTGGTCGACATGACCCTTGTGTCTTACCTCGTGCAGTTCCTATTGTTGAGGCTATGGCTGCAATGACCATACTTGACGCATTGTTGATAAGTAAAACAAACAGACTTTAGTTTGTTATCTTTCGCCAAGACTCACTTCCTACGGCAGTTAAAGAACAAAATATTAGAAGGAGTTAAATCCTATCTTCTCACACTAACAATCTATAGATAGTAGCAGAGACAGACATGGACTTAACTCCTTCTAATTTGTTTTAGTTCCATTTCCCTTTAAGAAAACAGAGCAAACCAATCTTCTTCTCGTTTGTTATAGGCTTGCAATAAAAGCACTTAAAGTCGTTCCACCGTCCAAAGAAGGCGAATAAGCTTCAAGTACATTGAGCTTTGTACTGCCAATAACCTCCTTTAAATCCTTTGCAGTATTCAGTACACAGATATCTCCAGCCAAGCCACAAACGTCTATCTGTTCTATCTTCAAGGCCTTAATCAACTGATGGAGAACACCTGCAGAAGCCTCATTTTGCATAATAGAATACTCATCCTTCTCTATGCTATCACCCTTATACAATAAGGTAAAGCCACCCTTTGATTCATTAAGAGCAACCAATAGTGATTGCCAAAGAGCTGCACCAACAGAGTGTTGTACACAATGGCGTGGCCACATTCCACCCTCATCAGCAAACGAACTATGATGATAAGGATGCCAATCTGCTGTAACAATCTTCACGGTATATTCATTACCTTTTTCCTTTACATACTTTGCCAGCGCATCCATTGCCTCGGCTGCGCCTGCTACAGGAAGTGTTCCTGTGATAAAGTCGATTTGTGGATCGACTATTAACAATAGCTTTTTCATATTTTATTGTCCCTTTAAACAATAAGACCAAATAGTTTCATTATCTATATTACAAAGCTAACAGAATATAAATCGCAGCTTTATAATATCAACGTTAATACGCTACAGATATTTTCTGAATACGCCAAAATTAATATAAAAATAGTGATACATAAGCCATGTACCACTATTTTTATTTTAAGTTCCTATACTTGTGCGTTGTCTGGTTCAATCTCGTGAGCATCTACTTCTACCACTCCACGCTTAACGTGACCATCGTAAGTAACAAAGTAAATACCCGTACCCGGTGTCCATTCCATACAGAAGAGTTCTCCTGGACCATTAAAACCATTCTTCTTGATAACGCGTAATGCCCATGCCTGTGAACGACCACTCTGCTTAAGACCACTCGAAACAAACTCGCCATTGTTAACAAGTAAGAATGAATCAGCTGTCTTACCGGTTGGTAGAACTGTAACTGCACCATTTGCTTCAAACAAAACATCCTCAACTTCAAACATAGAGAAGATTCCCTTTTGTCTTAAAAGCAAACGGAATTGCTCCATTTCAAGGCTATTACGCTTAAAGTTCTTAAAGTTAATAACGCCATTCTTTACCAGAAAAACGCTCTCTCCCTTAATAATATGACGTAGACGGGCAGAACGCATAGCAAAACGAACGAGCATATTAAAGCCTGTCCATACTGCCAAAGCAAAGAGAATATGCCACATAGACATATCTGGATTGTACAAGACACCACCGACTAAAGCACCAATTACAAAGGCACTTACAGTATCAAGTGGCGTAAGTTGTGCCATCTGAGCTTTTCCTGTAATACGCAGAAAAGCCAAGATACCTATCATACCCGTAACAAGTTTCAAGGTAATGCCTATGTAAGGCTGAATAAAATCAATCATTTTTCGTTGTCTTTAAGACGTTATTATAATTTCTATTTTTATTCGTTTTGATACTGCAAAAATACGTCTTTTGTACTTAACTCGCAAATAACATGACTAAAAAAAACACCACGAAACCATTAATTCTATTTACGGAAAGCTTAAAAAAAAGTCTTTTATAGCTATAAAGCCTCCTGTAGAATTAAAAAAGAAAGCAACTCCTTTGTCAGTTCAGAAATAATATATAACTTCGCACCGAACAAACTGGTAGAGTGATTAATAGATACTTAAATAAGAGGAACTTCCACCTTTACCATAAAAGAAAGATAAAAATGGAATACTATATCAAGATTAATGAAGAAAAGAGAGGTCCTTATAGCCTCAACGAGTTAGCCGAAAGAAAACTGGATGCTACAACGTTAGTAATGCCAACAGATGGTGTTAAATGGGTTCCTGCCAACCAAATAGAAGAACTTCGAACACTCTTTGAGAGTAAGGATTCTATCAAAAAGGCAGAGAAAACAGAAGAAATACCTTTTGTTGAGGCAAGACCTATCATACAAACAGCACAACAAGAAGTCGTACAGCAGCCACAAGCAGCACCTAAGAAGAAGAGTCACGCTGGTTGTCTTATCGGTATTTTGCTTACATTGGTTATCTTGGTTGCAGTGATGGTTGTCACTTGTCCAAAGACAGAACAACACAAGGAAGTACTCTCTACCGTTATCACTACTACTGTAAATAATGCAGTAAATGACAATGATAATCTTACAGGCAACACCTTCATCGACAACGCTTTCAAAACAGTCAGCAATGCCTTTGCAGGTAAGGTGATTGAGACAGCCGTTGATAACCTCGTCACTGTCGACAACTATGTTGTATGTTCATTAGGTAAGGTACACTATGAAGGCAAAGATCATATCGTATCTTTAGGTGTCTTCGGGCATATCTTTACTGTAGATGAAGATGACCTTCGGGAAGCTGCAGAACAGTATTACAAGAAAGAAGAAATCAACATGAAGGAACAACTTAAGAAAAAAGCACAGAAGATGTTGCAGGAAAACATCATTGCACCTGCAACCTCAGCCATCGAAGGACTCTTGGGAAGTGCTATGGATGGTCTTCTGGATGAAATCGGTTTAGACAATCAACCCTCAAAACAAAGTAAGAAAAAGACAGTGGAAGCTGATTCTATCTAAGTAAAGATTACACTTTTAGATAACAAAATAACTGACTTATAGATGGATAATAACGCAAAAGATAGTTGTTAAAAAACAATATTTCTACATAAAAGGAAAGGTTTTACATATTATCTTTTGCATATAAACAATATTTTATATAAATTTGCACCATTAATTTAAATAGAATACAAAGATGAAGAGATTATTTTTTTTAGGGTTAATAACGTTGTTTTTTGTATCTTGTGCCTCTTCTTTAAATAGTGAAAAGATTGACACTCTGAAAGAACAGCAGAAGGTCCTCAAGATGACTACAGAGTTAAACAAACTTCAGTTGAATTACGAGAAAGAGAAGGCAAACAATGTCGACCTCAGCAAGAAAGCAGCTGACATCAATGTTGAAGCAAATGTAGCTACAACAGAATTCAACACAACAAACGCATCAAATACTGTTAAGGATGCAAAGACCACTATCAAGCGTCTGAAGGAAGCTAAGTCTATCAACAAGAAGTTGGCTAAGAGTCAGAAGACCCTTACCAAGATGGAAAAGAAGATCGCTAATCTTCAGGCTAAGATTGATGACTGTAACAAACGCATCAAGTTTGTTAACAATAACAATTAATATCGTCAAAAATATTATCGAGAACAAAGGACGCACATTTTGTGCGTCCTCTCTTATTTCTATTTGTTGTATTAACACCCACTTTCCTCGACCTTATTACTAAAACTTACTACGAAAAACTTTTATTTTACTATCTAAAAAACATCACATAATGATAAAAAAGATACTTCTATCACTATTGGTACTATTGGCTCATTTACCAATATACTCCCAAATGCTCTTTTCAGAGAATCTAACATTAGATATAGATAGTACAAAAACAATACAAGGAACTTTATTACCTGTACTGGATTTTAAGACAGAAAAGGAAAATGTTCTCACACTCAAGAATACCGCTAATCTCAACCTCTTAATAAAGCACAAGCGTGTTATTAACTTAATAAACAAGTTGGAGTTTTCAACTTACGGCAAGAAAGTAACAGTAAGTGGCGGATTTGTACACGTTGAATATCGTTATCTCCTCAGTCGTGCTTTTGAGGTTTATCCTTATGCTGAGTCACAATGGGCAGAAAGTCGTGGAATGGAATACAAGATTTCAACTGGCTTACTATCACGCTATAGGATTATAAACAAAGAAAAATATCTTATGTTTGCATCAGCGGGTATGTTCTATGAATTTGAGAAATGGGAAGATCCTACTCCTAATGCAGCCCCATCACATGTTTATAGTCGTAGCATAAAAAGTCACCTATCAGTAAGTTTCAAACAGCATTTAGGAGAACACTGGGAACTAACAACCACAGCTATTCATCAGGCGAAGCCAGATAGTTACTTTAAGGAAGCACGATTCGGTGGCGCAGCAGACTTAAAGTATAATATTACACCAAACATTGGCATAAATGGTGCCTACCGCGTTATCTACGACACAGCCCCAATTGTTCCTATTAGGAAGACTTACACAACCGTAGAGGCGGGGCTTAGTGTATCATTCTAAGTAGTACAACAGTGATAAATTAGCAAGAAGGCAATACTTTTCTGCATCTTTTTCTGCTATAAAATATGGTTCTTCCATTAAATATGCGGACGCTTTTCGTATTGCTCTAACGGAAGAACCGAAGTTACCCACTAAACAAAAAACATAGATAAAACAGTCATCTATCTATCCTATTATCATTCTTTGACATTAAAAAACTTCTTGTTTTAAGACTTTGAAAACAACAGACAAGGATTTGAAAAATAATTACATAAATTTAAATAAGACATCCATAAATAACGGCAAAAACACATATAAAAGTCAGGCTTATAACCATAAGGAAATCAATTAGTTATAAAGCAGCAAAGTAGAAGGTGCTTAATTGGACTTCAAAAGGGCGTTAATAAGGGTCTTAAAGGGCACCTATTGCAAGTCAATTAGGCGTCTTTTAGAAGCCAAAAGAGCGTATATTGGCTTTGAATTACATGAAAACATTTTACAAAAAATGTGTATATTTTAATATTGAAGACGCAGAACGAGTGGAAGATGGTCGCTAAATCCATTATTAAAACGCATACCATTATAATTACGGCGGGGCTTTACTCCGCCGTATTTTGTATCTTCTTCTAATAGAAACGGAGCATCATTGATACGGCAATCTGTTACCCACGAACGCAGGTTTACACTTATGAGTATCTGGTCCAGACTTCCCCATTCTCCATGATAACGATAAGTTCCTTTCGCCCCATTACGTCCGTGCACTCCCGCAGATATATTAATCAATCCATATTCGTACGCAAGTTGTAGCGAAGGACTATCTGCATAATCATTAAAGTCGCCCATCACTAACAGTTTCGGGTCTGTATACGCACTACGAAGAGAGTCTATAGCACTACATAATCGCTCCATTACGTGCATTCTAAAAGGACGAGAATAAAGTTCACCACCCATTCGACTTGGTGCATGAAGTAGGAAAACGTGTAGCGTATCACCGCTTTCTATTTCACCTTCTACATGTAGAATATCTCGAGTTGGGCGCATTTCCTTCATGGGTATGACACGTATCGTATCGGCTTTTATCAATCGGAAGGAAAAAGGAGAATACAATAACGCCACATCTATACCACGTGCATCATTCGAAGCTGTCATCACATATTCATAACGAGCCTTACGCAACAAAGATCGACGAGTAAGGTCAAAGAGTACACTATCGTTCTCTACCTCGCATAAACCTACAATATCTGGCAGTGTCCAACCACTACTATCTTCGCCACAAGCAATGATTGTCTGCCCTATTCTATTCAGTTTTTGCCAATACTTCGTACGTGTCCAATGGCGAGGAGAGTCTGGTAAGAACTCATAATCATTCTTCAAAGTATCGTGTCGAGTATCAAATAAGTTCTCGGTATTGAGTTCGACAATTGTCAAACGACTTTGAGCTACTGATAAAAAAGAACACAACAAGAACAAAAAGGTTAACAATATACGCATAAGCTTCAGGTTTATTGATAAGTAAGTTATTATTTCTTTATCTCAATGTCACTTGCCACATGATTACGTATCTTAGTTAGATACGCCTTCATGTCAGCAGTATCCTTTTCATCAATATCTACATAAAACCATAATAATCTCCTTCTCACTATACATCTACACTCACTACACAGCACCCTACTTATTCACAACCTCCAACTGCTGACGTACACTCTCCTCATGTATTAGTTCAAAAACTTGGGCAGCAAAGTTGGCATCCATACCGCAAAGACTTGCTTGCGCACCACGCTTTTCGAGGATTTCACTATATCTACCAGCTTGAAGAATGGTCATGTTATGCTCTTTTTTAAAGGCTCCTATCTCACGACAAATGCGGAAACGCTTGGCAAGAAGTCCCATTAAAGAGTTGTCAATTTCGTCTATTTGCGCACGAAGAAATCTTAATCCTTCAGTTGTAGAGGCATGATTACGCACTACCAAAAGAGACAGAATATAATCAAGAATATCAGGAGTCACCTGCTGTTCTGCATCGCTCCACGCCTTCTCTGGAGTACAATGACTCTCTACTATCAACCCATCAAAGCCTAAGTCCATAGCTTGCTGACATAGTGGTGCTATCAAATCACGACGACCACCAATATGACTTGGGTCACAGATTATAGGAAGTCCTGGTATTCTTCTACGCAACTCTATAGGAATCTGCCACATAGGGGCATTTCGATAAATTTTCTTTTCATAGCTTGAGAAACCTCGATGAATAACTCCTAAACGTTTCAAGCCGGCTTGATTAAGTCTTTGAAGTGCACCTATCCATAGTTCAAGGTCAGGATTCACAGGGTTCTTTACCAATACAGGGATATCTATTCCTTGCAAAGCATCAGCCAAAGCCTGCATAGCAAAGGGGTTAGCAGATGTTCTTGCACCTACCCAAAGAATATCCATACCATATTTCAGAGCCACTTCAACATGCTCAGGTGTCGCCACCTCGGTTGAAATCATCATACCAGTTTCTTCCTTTACACGCTGCATCCATGGTAAAGCCATCTCTCCATTACCTTCAAAACCACCCGGTTTCGTACGTGGTTTCCATACACCAGCACGGAAGATATGGAACCCTTTGGCTACAAGACTATGTGCCGTAGACATTACTTGTTCTTCTGTTTCAGCCGAACAGGGACCTGCAATGACTAATGGACGTTCCTTGTCGCTCGGAAGTCGCAAAGGCTCTAACTCTAATTCCATAATCATATATCTTTTATTCCTTATTTACTTAATTGTTCCCCAAAGGTAATACAAATGATGCATAAAACCTTATTTTACCATTCTAAAGATGCAATTTGATTGCATACTTTTATCATCAACTTGTCTTTTACACGTTGGGAAATACGCACATGACAACGACCATACGTCTCTCTACAACATACTTCAAGGCATTAAACGCTCATCATATCTTGTGCTTACCCTCAACACCATTGGTGCTTACCAACAGCACGATATGTGCGGGGCATTAACACCATTATAGAAAATGGCAAAAAAGAGTCAATATAGACATGAATAAAAACTAAAAAACACCCACAACCAATTTCTGCGACTAATGTCTATCACTAAAACACATTATTCCTTTCTATTAAAATAAGGAAATTATGAGTAACATATCATCTTTTTTACTATCTTTGCATAAGATAGACTGCGCTCGGCAATACAAAAGTAAACTTTCATTGCACTCGCTGGTACTATCTTTGCATAAACATATAAAGAAACCTATGAAGCAGTTATATGCAATACTGACAGTAGCAATGCTTAGCGTTGTTCTCTGTTCACACGCACAAGAGCAGGTACAAATCCGACTTGTGAACGGAAACGGTATGGAGGCAGTTATCAGTAACTATGGTGCTCGCCTTGTCTCGCTTACTGCCCACAACTGGAATGGTAGGTTGGAGCCTGTCGTAAAAGGATATACCAATAAGGAGGAGTATCTGAAAGATAGAACCTTAGGTGCTACGCTTATATACTTTGGCAAGAATAACGAGGAGACACTATCAGGCAAGATGTGGGAACTTGTTAGTTCTGACAACCAATCAGTTACGCTGCGATATGTGACTTCACAAGGAGAGAATGGATTAGATGGAAAGTTAAACGCCACAGTTACTTACACCCTATCTGACCAAAACGCCCTTGATGTAGACTATCGTATTGCAACGACAGCTGAAACTAAGTTGGAAGTAACAAATGGTATTTGCTTCAACTTATCAGGAGAGATGCACCGCTCTATCCTCAAACAACATCTTTGGGTTGATGCTGTTCAGATAAACACCTACAACGCTAAAAGACAGTTGACTGGTGTACTTCAACGTATAAAGAACACACCATTCGACTTTACAAAACCAAGAGAAATTGGTGAGCGTATTAAGAGTACGAGTAAGGGATACGACAATGCCTATCAGTTGCGACATCCTGATAATATGCAGAAGGCTGCAGCAATCCTCTTTGATGCACAGAGTGGACGTGCCATGACAGTCTACTCAAGTGAACCAACACTCAATATTAACACATATGGTAAGGAGAGTTGCGGTATCTCATTACAGCCAATTCATGCTGGATATAATAGTGGTATGGATAAAGTAAGTAACGAATTACGCCCAGGACAGGTATTCCATGGGGCAACGGTATTCTTCTTTACAACTGATCCTCCATTGATAATGCGCACCAAATAAAAGGATAAGTATTAAGAACTTCTGAACTACTCGTGCAATAATATCCCCAGTTTGAAAAAGCACTAATTATCTTTAAAATCCTTGGCAGTTGACTGCCAAATATTTATATTTGCAAGTAAATGAGGAAATATAGTTTCATAATAGCGGCTATTCTCTGTATACCATTGTATGCACAGAATACAAAAGGAGACCACAATGGGAGTACTTCCACTGTGGAACCTATAGAATCGGCACGTCTACAAGGACCACGCGAAGCCACAGAGGCTGAGAAGGAGTATGCCAGACGATTGGCTGAAGACCGTGCACAACAGGCACAAATAGACAACAATCTACCTCTCATTACAGAGAACGGACAAACAGTTACACCCAATGATTTCTATTATCCGGCTTGGGGTTATGGTGTTGGAGCATGGCGATTACATAAGGGGCTGAACATCAACCTTGGTGCATCGGCCTTTGCAAGCTTTGGTCATGGAAGCAATCATGGTGCAGGCTTCTCACAGGATGTGTCATTAATGTATGTAACAAACCTATCAAAGAAGGCTACATTGGCTGTGGGGGGATATGTAAACCATCTTACCTATCGTGGCGATAACTACTTCGTGGGTGGTATCAATGCTGTCTTTGGATATCAGTTCAATGAACATTGGAGTGCATATGCCTTCGTGCAGAAAGCTTTTACATCTAACAACTTCGGAGATGCCTTTGGCTACGGAGGTTATGGTTCACCTTATTGGGCAGGCTATGGTGGCTTCGGCTATTCACCTTTCGGCTATGGTTATGCTTCAATGGGATACGGATATGGACCAATGGCTTGGGCTTACGGTACCGGGGGTAGTCGCTACATGGATAGAATTGGTGGTGGTGTAACCTATCAATGGGGCTCAAACAATCAGAATTCAATTTCTGTTAGCGTAGAGTTTGACCGCCTCCCTTCTCAACGTAATGGTTTCTATAATAACAATCGATACGATTATCCTGTAAGATAAACAGTCAACAGGTTTACATAAGGAAATAGAGTTTACAATTACTACAGCTCATTGCTGAACGAGTAATTAGTAAACTCTATTTTTTATAATACTAAATTCATATTATTTCATCCACCGTAAGCGAAGACTGTTAAGTACAACACTAACACTGGAGAATGCCATCAGCGCACTTGCCAATGATGGCGTAATCTGCCAATCAATGCCAAAAGCATAAAGCAAACCTGCTGCTAATGGGATACATACAATGTTATAGATGAAAGCCCAGAAGAGATTCTCCCAAATCATACGTACTGTATTGCGACTCAACTGTACTGCTTCTGGGATAGCAGACAAATCATCTCCCATGAGTGTCACCTGTGCTACATCCATAGCTACGTCCGTTCCCTTACCAATAGCAATACTTACATCTGCCAAAGCCAAGGCTTGTGTATCGTTAATACCATCACCAACCATTGCTACTCGCTTCCCTTCGGCTTGCAACTGCCTAACAAGATTCTCCTTATCTTGTGGCAACACCTTACTATGATAGTGTTTTATACCAGCCTTTTCAGCCCAATAACGAGCCGCCTCGTCCTTATCTCCACTCATCATATAGACCTCAATCCCCTTCTTCTGTAGCTCATCCATAGCCTCACGAGCATTAGGCTTTAATGTTTCACGCTCTTCAAAAGGAAGATTATCAGCCTTTGTAAAATCGATATTCTTATTCGGAATGGTCAATGTACCAGTCTTATCGGTCACCAACACATCTACCTTACGCAGACTCTCTAAGGCTGTAGCATCCTTAATAAGGATTTGCTTCTGAGCAGCTTTACCAATACCAACCATAAGCGCAGTAGGTGTTGCCAATCCCATTGCACATGGACACGCAATGACTAAGACGGCTACAGCCGACATGATTGCCTGTGGTAAAGCACTATTCCCACCTATCAACCACCATAAAAGGAAGGTAACAAGAGCAATACAAGCTACCACTGGAACAAATACTAAGGCTGCCTTATCAACGATTCGTTGGACTGGAGCCTTTGAACCTTGTGCTTCTTGCACCATTTTAATTATGTGAGCTAAGGCTGTGTCCTCACCAACTTGACGAGCACGCATGCGGAACTTACCTTGACTTGGTATTGTTCCTGCCAACACCTTTGAGCCTTTTTTCTTCTCCGCAGGCGTTGGTTCACCCGTTATCATACTCTCATCAACGTAGGCTGCATCAGCTGTCATAAAGCTTTCTGCCCAAATCACTTCACCATCTACAGGTACCTTTTCACCAGGGCGAACCTCCAAAATATCCCCAACCTCAATGGTTGAGAGTGGAACCTCCTCTATCTTGTCGCCATCAACGATATGTGCTGTCTTCGGAGCCATACCCATCATCTGACGAATAGAAGATGCCGTACCGTCTTTGGCCTTCTCTTCTAACAGTCTACCAGTCAAAACGAAGGTTATAATCATTACTGAAGCATCAAAGTAGGTGTGCCATACAACTCCCCTACTTGCCCATACGGCATCTCCCCAAAACGTGTTAAACGCACTGAAAAGAAAGGCAATACCCGTAGACAAAGCCACCAATGTATCCATGTTTGCACTGCCATGACGCAACTGTCTAAACGAAGATACATAGAACTGGCGACCGCAATAAAGCATGTTTGCCAAGGCTATCAATAATGCAACCTGATTGGTAATATCACGAGAACCCAAGTCTATCCATCGCATAGACACACACATCACAGCTATTGAGAACAACCATGACAACGCAGTCTTACGCTTTAGGAGTACATACTCACGCTTCTCTATCTCGTCTACCGACGTCTCCTTATCTATCACTAAGTCATATCCAAGCGCATTGATTTCAGCCTTCATCTTCTCAAGTGAGATTACCTGAGGATCGAAATCAATCAAGGCTGAACGACCAGGTAGCGAAACAGAAGCAGAATTAACACCCTTGAGTGTATTCAACTTCTTCTCTATATTGGCGGAACAAGCTGAACAAGCCATACCAATAACTGGAATTGTTTGTTTCATAATAATACTATTTTTATCTTCCCCTTACCAGCGAAGGGGAAGGATTCTACAAATTAAAAGAGCATAAATAAGCTGTTACAAACTCAGCTCATAGCGTCCGCTGTTGTCTACAGCTTCCTTGATTTCAGAAGGATTAACCTTACTTTCGTCATATTCTACTGTGACATTAGCATCTTCAAGATTAGCTTCAGCAGACACTACACCATTGAGTGCTTTTAAGGCATTCTCAACATTTGCCTTACAATGTACACACTTCATACCACTTACTGCATAAACATTCTTTTTCATAAGTCTTTCCTTTCTATTAATATTATGTGATTACTATTCTATTTTCTTCTTATCGTTTGCAAAGTTACACATATATTATCAATCATGTCTTATAGAATTATGGATAAAGATTATAACTTCTCGCATCAGTTCTACAAGAAGTTCATTCATAACATGGTAAGAAAAGAGTCTGAAATATCATCATCCAAGTGTTGAAAAATTATTACATAATTTCAAACTAAAGCCTTAGAATAATGCTAAAAGATAGATATAAAAGTCGAGTTTATAACCAACAGCAAATCAATTAGTTACAAAATTGCATTTCAAAAGGTGCTTAACAAGGGTGCAAAAGGGCGTTAGTTCGCTTCCTAAAGGGCGTCTTTAAGAAGACAATTAAGGCTTAATTGAAACGCTATTAGTGCTCTATTAAAATATGACGAGTAAAATATTACAACAAAATATTCTTCTTTGCATCATTAAATATATGCTCACTCTCCTCCTAACATCTGTCTATTTTCCATCCCGAAAGTAAGAACAAAAATTATATTCCAACTATAAGCAGTAGACTTAACTTTGTAAATAGCAGCCTAAAGTTTATCTAAGGACGTTCGAAGATTATCTTTCATCCCCTTGAACTGACTGGGCGTCATACCAGTTACTGACTTAAACTGGCTGGAAAGATAAGCCACAGAAGAGTAATTCATACGAAGCGCTATCTGCGTCAAAGTCAACTCATCATAACGAATGAACTCTTTCACGCGCTCTATACGCAACTCAATATAATATCTTTCGATAGTCTTTCCTTCAACCTCAGAGAAGAGTTTTGAAAGCGCACTATAGTCTTGACGAAGTTCAGATGACAGATAATCACTAAGATTAGCTGAACTTTGATTATCATGGTAATGCACAAGTCTGATTAAAGCAGACTTGATGTGGTCGATGGTTTGCTGACGACGGTCGTCAAGAAGTTCGAAACCAAGCTCTTTAAGGGCTGTCCGAAGGGTAGAAAGTTGGACAGAAGAAGGGTCTTCCTCAATACTAACCTCACCTAATTCAACCTTTTGGGGGTGTAGTCCAACCTGCTGCAAAGTTTGGCTAACAGCCATTTTACAGCGATCACAAACCATATTTTTAATATAAAGTGTACTCATACTGTTGTTTTCTTTGCTGCTGCTTCACGTGAAAACTCACGGAAGGTATAAATAACAATAGGTACTGTAAGCGTGAAAGAGAGCACGTCACTGACGGCTTGACACATCTCAACACCTAACAGCCCAAAATAAGATGGAAGAATAAATATCAGCGGAATAAAGAACAAACCTTGTCGGGCTGCTGCCAAAATGTTCGCACGCCACGGCTTGCGGCAGGTCTGAGCAAGCATATTGCTTGCCAAAATAAGAGCATTAACAGGAAAAACACAAAGCTGCCATCGCAAGGCTACAACACCAATAGCAATCACCTCGGGGTCATCACGGAAGACACCTATCAACGTTCCGCTTATCATCCAGCCAATAATAGCTAACACGATAAGAAAAATCGTACCAATAGTTACAGTAAACTTATAGGCTTCCTTCAACCTGTCGTATAAGCCTGCTCCATAACAAAAGCCACAAACTGGCTGAAATCCTTGTCCCAATCCGATAACAACAGCAAAGGAAAGCATTGCGATACGTCCAACGATACTCATCGCTGCGATAGCTGAGTCACCATAAACACCTGCTGCTAAGTTTAATGACATCGTTGCTATACAAGCCAATCCCTGCCTCATCATGGAAGGACTGCCACCATAGAATATCTCCTTATAACGCTGTAATGAGGGTGAGAAATTACGAAAATGAATGGCTATATTCTCTCCTCTGCGCGTCATTAAGAAAAGAATAACGAAGGACACAGCCTGTCCTATCACTGTTGCCCACGCAGCACCGCTAACACCCAAACCGCAAGTAAAGATGAGGATTGGGTCAAGAACCACGTTCAATATAGCACCTGTCACAATACCATACATCGCAAAATTGGCGTTTCCTTGCAATCGCATCTGGTTGTTCAAAGTAAGTGATGAGGTCAAGAAAGGTGCACCAAGTAGGATGACTTGCATATAGTCTTCCGTGTAAGGAAGAATGGTAGGTGTACTTCCAAGCATCAAGGAGAGGGGAGTGAGGAATATCTCACCAAGGATAAGAACAATTATTCCAACAAGAAACGAACTAAAAAAGCCTGTTGATGCCATCTTTATCGCATTTTCATGACGACGTGCCCCCAACTCACGAGAGATATAATTGCCCGAACCATGCCCAAAGAAAAAGCCCATTGCTTGCACAAAAAACATCAGAGAAAACACAACACCTACTGCAGCAGTTGCTTGTGTATCAATCTTACCAACAAAAAACGTATCGGCAATATTGTATAATCCCGTCACAAGCATGGAGATGATAGTCGGTATCGCCATTGTGATAATGACACGATGAACTGGTGCTTGCGTAAGATAAGTATAGTTATCTATATGTTCGTGCATAAACTTTTGCCATTTAAAAACTTATGCAAAGGTACTAAATAATTCAGAATCCATAATTCAAAATTCGTAATTATGATATTTCTTTAATTCATAATTTATAATTCACAATTCATAATTATGATTACTGGCAAGGAAAGATTCTTGGATTAAGAAATACATCTGTCTGGCAAACAATTACAATATCAGATATCCATTAACGTCATACTATATTCGTGATGATAACCATAACATCCCTATCCTCCCACATTCAGCCGACGTGTTAGTGCCCCGCACATATCGTGCTGGTGGTAAACACCAATGGTGCTAAGCACTAATTACCGCACAATCTCTTACTAACCTAATTACTTAATACTGCATACATAAAAGCAACATTTAGTCTTTTGCACTTTTATCCTATAGAAACAATAAGGACAGATATCCTCTATTGTCCGACTATTCTATAATAATAGCGAACAACAAGAATATCTGTCCCTATATCAAGAGCGTTAAAGCCACTCTCAATATAAATGCGAATTAATGACGTTCGAGTAGGATTTGAACAACACGTTCAGCTGAACGGCCATCCCAACGTTCAGGTACACCACACTTCTTCCATGTTCCTGCAACCATATCACTCAATGAAGAACGGAACAGTTCTGGGTCTTCACCAACCAAAACGTTTGAACCTACCTTTGCAGTCTCAATGTGTTCAGTATAGCTATTAAGCGTAATACATGGCACACCATTGAATGTTGCTTCCTCTGCAACATTACCTGAGTCAGTTATGATACCCTTAGCGTGAGCTGTAAGATAAGCAAATTCAAGATAACCCAATGGTTTTACGATATGGAGGTTATGGAGTTTGATGTTCTTCTTCAAGCTAAGTGCCATGATAACCTGCACTGCTGAGTCGCGAAGAGGAGCAATGATAGGAGTATCACCTGCTGTCTCACTCAACACGTGTAACATTCGTTCAAGATTGTCTTGATCAGCCAACAACGCCTTACGGTTCAATGTAAAGACAAGGTAGTTACCCTCTTTCAAAGGTAAGCCTGCCAACTCGTCAATATCCGAAAGACTCATACCCTCAATGCGCTCACGGTCATAGCGGATATTATCAATGAGAATATTACCCACCATATAAACCTTTGACAACTCTGCTCCTTCCTTGTTAGCAATGCTGTTGTTGCTAAATCCGGCTGTAAAAAGTATATCAGAAAGACCGTCAATTACCAAGCGATTGATTTCCTTAGGCATCGTTATATCAAATGAACGAGTACCAGCTGCAATATGCGCAAGGGTGATTGCCTGCTTCTTTGTCACAATAGCAGCCGCCATTGTAGAAGCAAGATCGTCCACAACGATAACCACATCAGATGGATTCTCTTGTAGATACTTCTCAAACTTAGACATCACCTGACCTGTAAGTTCATTCAAGTTCTCACATTCAACACCAAGATAAACATCTGGTCTGCGAATAGAGAGATTATCAAAGAGCTGATCTTCGAGTGTAGGATCATTCTCACTACCTGCATAAACCAATGAATAAGAAACCTTATGAGAACTATTCTCCTCAGAAAGTCTATTGATTACCCTGATGATTGGTGCTACCTTTATAAAGTTAGGACGTGCACCACAAAAGATACAAAGTTTTTTCATTTCTTCAAAGACCCACTCCGTAAGTTCCTTTATAGCAAGAGAAGCTTACGGAGTAGTCATCTATTTTAGTGTTTATATTTAATTATTCGCAGCAAAAGCGATACTTAAAAGAAGCATTACTTAAACATATCCTTAATTCCACCGATAGAACCCATGAGATTACTTGCCTCAAATGGGAGATAAACAGTCTTCTGATTGTTATTCTGTGCGAGTTCTGTAAGCATCGAAATATACTTCTGGGCAATAAGATAGTTTGCTGGATTCGTACTCTGACCAACAGCATCTGTAATCTTCTGAATGGCAATAGCCTCAGCTTCAGCCTTACGAATGCGAGCTTGTGCCTCACCTTCTGCAATCAAAATCTGCTGCTGCTTGTTAGCTTCAGCTCGGTTGATAGCTGCTTGTTTCTCACCTTCAGACTGGAGAATAGCTGACTGCTTCTGTCCTTCACTGGTAAGAATAGTTGCTCGTTTGTTACGTTCAGCCTGCATCTGCTTCTCCATTGCCTCAGAAACACTTGCTGGAGGAGTAATATCCTGAAGCTCAACACGATTCACCTTGATACCCCACTTATTTGTAGCATCATCAAGAACGGCACGCAATTTAGTATTAATCGTATCACGAGAAGTCAGTGTTTGGTCAAGTTCCATCTCACCGATAATGTTTCGAAGTGTAGTCTGTGTCAACTTCTCAATAGCATTTGGCAAGTTATTAATCTCATACACAGCCTTGAATGGATCGATGATTTGGAAATAAAGCAGTGCATTTATCTGCATCTGAATATTATCCTTTGTAATCACATTCTGGCGATCAAAGTCGTACACCTGCTCACGCAAGTCAATTGAGTTTGTATAAGTATAACGTCCTGCACGCAATGCCACAATATCCTTTGCATGGTCAATAAAAGGGATAATAATATTGATACCTGGTTGAAGGGTTGCATAATACTTACCAAGACGTTCGATAATCTTTGTCTCACTCTGTGAGATAATCACAATTGACATCTTAGCAAAAACGAGTGCTAACACAACAAATGCAATCAGCACATAAGCTATTATATCCATAAGCATTAAAGTTTTTAATTCCCCACCCCAAGTATTTTATTATCTTAATGAGGCAAGAAACCGAAGGTTATTATTTGTTATTTAATTATTTTCAGATTACTGTTTAACAACGTTCGACCGTTGCGATAATAGAGTCAAGTCGTAAAATACGCACAGCAGCACCCGAATCTATTTCCATTCCATCAACAGACTGCGCCTTCCATGAGTCACCATCTACCTTTACTCTGCCGTATCCACCAGCCTCAATCGTATCTGTTACCTTTCCTTCACGACCAATCAATGCTTCAGCATTACTTAATCTTTTATCTGCACCTTGATGAAGATATTTAAGCGCAATCGGTCGTACTAAGAATATACTCAATACCGAGAAAATGACAAAGACTATCACGTGAACAACTATGCTATCCGTAAATGCAGAAGCAAGTGAAGCACAGAAACTGCCTATTGCAAAACACATAATGTAGAAATCTCCGTTCATCATCTCTAAAATCAGACAAACAAGACCCACTAACAACCATGTTAACCACAGGTTTTGTATCAGATAATCCATCATAGCTATAAAGGTTTAAATTCGCTTGTAAAGATAATAAAAAAAGATGATTCTATCAAATCTTTCAATGAAAAAATAACACTATAACAGCTACTTACCACTATCAGAAAAGTATTTCTTTGCAAGATGACAATATAATACGAATCATAACGCCTAATAAACATTTCGCATAAATTAGCCGTTAGTGGCTTTTGATATTCTTGAAGATGCCCATTGTGCTCGTATCTACAGATATCCGACCAACGTATTTGTGCTTAGCACATGATGTGTTGATACTTAGCACATGTCGTGTTAGTGCTTAGCACCAATGGTGCGGAGAACTCATCAGCTTATAATATACCGTCAAAAGGGAGTTATTCAAGCATAAAACAGCACGACTTGTTCGGTCAGAAGAATATTACTTTTCGGAGTCTAAAACGACTAAGTTTATTTGATAGAAATTTCATATGCTAAAGAATGTCATTACATTTTTTATCAAACAGTATTGACTATACAAAAATTACGGCTATGTGCCTTCGTTCTTGAAAAGGCAAATAGCCGTAATAAGGTATCATAAAATGATGGTCGTTCAAATTATCAACGTCTGTTTGAACGTTTAGAAGACGAAGAACCACCTATATGCAATGTTCTTGATGACTGTGAATATCCCGTCGAAGAAACACGATTAGAGCCACGACCACGATAATATTTCTCTGCTTCTGGCAGCCACTTCTTGATATTCTCAATACGACGAGCATCTGAAGGGTGGTCGCTCAGAATCTCAGAACGGCTACTATTCGTTGCTGCAGCCATTCGTTGCCAGAATGTTACGGCATTCGCAGGGTCATATCCAGCCATCGCAGCAAAGATAAGTCCCATGTAGTCAGCTTCACTTTCATTATCGCGACTGTACTTCAAGTTACGGAAAGAGAAGTATCCTCCCGCTACCTGTGAAGCGATGTCGCCTACTCCACTACCAACAGCAGAGTTCAAGACAGTTCCCAATATATTGGTTCCCATCTGTTGATTCATCTGCTTTGTAATCTGCTCAGCACTGTGCTTAGCCACAGCATGCGCAATCTCATGACCTAAAACGATTGCTAAACTTGCCTCATTCTGTGTGTAAGGTAATAATCCTTCATAAACAACAATCTTACCTCCAGGCATACAAAAAGCGTTAGCCTGCTTGTCTTGGACAAGATTAAACTCCCACTTGAAGTTATTAATCTCACTGGCATAACCATTATTACGTAAGTAAGTCTCCACCGCATTGGCAAGGTTGCGACCTACACGCTGAACCATAGCAGTATTCTTTGCATCAGTAGAACGTTTTGCTGATGCCATAAACTTTGTATATTCCTGATTACTGAGGCTAAGAAGCTGCGCATCAGAAATACTGATACGATGTGTACGACCCGTTAATGGAACTTTAGAAGCCGTACCACAGGCTGTCATCAAAGCGACAACAGCTGCCATTAAGAAATACTTAATCTTCATTTTATTTACTGTTTTTTATAACTATCTATTTGCGAAAGTACAACATTTTTCGTGAGGTACAAATAAAATCATGACTTTTTCATAAAGGTTAACGGCTGAAAACAAAACATCAGAACCGTCGTTTTAAATGGATTTAAACCATCCTTTTTCGTTTTCCTATCTCCTTTGTTACAGGGAGAAAGTAGGTCACTATAAAACTGATAACACCCAACATTGCCACAAGAAGGAAGAATAGACGATAGCCCACATACTCCTGCAAGAAACCTGTAAACCATCCTGTCATCACCAACGAGAAGGCTGTTATTGCCGTACCTATTGAATAAGTAAATGTGGAGTGCTCCCCTTTCGTACAATGAGCGAGCCATACAACATAAAACGTTAATCCCAAGCCTGCTCCAAACTGTTCGATAATCACACACAAATTGATAATTGATAAGGTGGAGACAAAGTAATAACTGAGATAAACAAAGACAAACTTTGGCAAGGTCAAGGCTATAACAAACAGCCACAACCAACGCTTCAAGCCATCACGACGTACCAAATTAGCACCTAAGGCACTGCCTCCAATTAACGAAAACGTACCTACTGTTCCCAAGACTAATCCTAACTCCTGTGGTGAAAGAGCCAATCCAGCATTACTTCCTGGGTCTATCAAGAAGAGTGGTGCTATTCTAAAAAACATCCCTTCGGGTATTAGAAAGGCAAAAAGGAAACACAAGTTTGCCACATAATGAGGACGGCGGACAAAGGCAGCCTTGACATCATGCCACCATTGGCGTGTCACCCCTGTCCATATAGGGAGGTTCGCATGAATATTATCTTTGGGAAGTATAATAGCATGAAGTAGCATCAAACAGGTCAATAAGACTGACAGAACCCTAAAAATAGTTGCCCATGAAGGGGCTACCGTCCTATAAATGACCTCTAAGTTTCCTGCTATCGTAACAGGGATAGCCATTCCCACAATGATAGAAAGCATATAAGAAATGGCACGCGTACCAATAAAAGCAGGACGATTATGCAAGGCCGTTTCACGCTTATACAGTCTTTCAATAGCCACATCATGCAAGGCAGCCATCGTTGCGATTATCATTAAGAAGAAGACTGTCCACTCAAACCAATCAACAGATGATGCCATAAACGCCAATCCACCAAGACTCAGTGCCATAACAAACTCTGTCAGAATTACCCATGCATACTTACTCCAATAGCCAACGACCAATCTACCTAACAAAGGTCGGAGGATAAAGGGCAGTATTAACCACGATGTCGTCAGCGTGATAGCACCATTCGACAAGCCCATTCTGTTGAAATAGACTAATGAAGTCATCAACAAGATAACATACGGTAGTCCACGTGTCAAATAGAGCGTAGGAAACCAGAGCCAATAGCTACGCCATTGGTCTACAATAGGAATTCCATTGATTATCTTCTGCTCCTCGTGCATCTTCGTATGCGTTATTTGTATTGTGCTTGAATAGCTGCTGTCTGGTAATAATGATGGAGGATTTCGTCATATCGATAGCCTTTCTCGCCCATTACAGCAGCACCAATCTGACACAAGCCAACACCATGTCCCCACCCTGCACCAATAAGACGGAAGTGCTGTGGAACACCATTCACAACCTCACTACGTTCTACCACGAAAGCAGAACTGTAGAGATGGCTCTCACTTAACGTACGTCTTATCTCTAATTCCTTACCGATAATACGTGTGAGCTTTGTCCCTACAATCTTCAAACGCGTAATACGACCACTCTTACCACGCTCTAAAGGTTGGAGGTCAATAATCTCTCCGAAATCAAGACCACTCTTACGACGGATTAGCTCAGCAAGTTCTGACTGTGTGAAGTCTACTGTCCAGCGATAAAAGTCTTGTGTTTCTTGGTCATAATTATTAAGCACCTGCCCCAAGACTGCCGCATCCTTTGTATTACAAAAAGCCTCTGGAGACGACAGAATCCACTCCTGTGCCGTCTTCTCATCAGTGAGATCAATCGTAGGGGCTGTTCCCAAAGGTGCATTATCTACTACAGAGAGTAGGTAGGGCTTATGAGTATTGTCCCAACAGTATTCATATTCCTCCGAAACACCTCCGCAACACTTACTGAAACGAGCGTCGCAAATTTCCTTTCCATTCATCAACAACTGTCCACGGGTAGCCTTTATTGCCTCTTCAACATGTGGACTCGTTGCCTTCGTAATGCCCTGATAACGTTGACAATGGTCGTCTGCACAGACATCAAACAAAGTATGTACATCGCTATCATACCATACAACACCCTCTTCATCCGACACTTTTACTGGTGCAGATGCTGTCTGAACACCCATTTCAATGGCTTTTCGTCTTCTCATCTGTACCAAAAGCCAACTGCGAGAGATTACAGCATGTGCCTTCAAAAGCTCAAGAGAAGATGTTGCACTCATCTCACTTGAGATAACACTTGCAAGATAACGTTCTACAGGTAGTTCATTAATAGCCCAAAGCTTATCTCCATCGACAACAAAACGTAGCTTTCCGAGGAAGGTTTGTGCCTCTTTACGCTCCCAATGGAAGTCTACACCGATAGTAACATCCTCCAAAGTGAAGGATATATCATCATTTTGCGGGGTAAAGCAAAGTTCCTGATAGAGCAGAGAATCCCACAGAATCTGTCCGTTTTTGAACTTTACGGTCTGCTTACCTGTCACCTCTTTGTTTCCTATTGTATAAGTACCATTCAACTGAAAACGAATTTCGTCGCCGCTAACAATACCTACCGAAACTATAGGTTCTTGCTTCCAATCATCGAAAGCAAGGTCAACCGCCTTATTGCGAATCCGCTTTACGACTTCTGCCATCACCTCATCTGACAGTGACACCTCACGCAAAACGGCCTTAGCACGCTCTAACGTCATCCCTTCAAAGTCGCTCTGACGGGGCAATATCAGCAATCCTGCCATATCCAAGCTACCCGGACTGACCAGACACTGTGCCTCTCCTTCTGCTGAATAGCAATCAGGGCGATGCTTCTCACGTGGGAATACAACTGAAATAAACGCCTCCCCACTGCGCCAAGCCACGATATTCATCATCGGCTCGGTCTCATCTTCCTTTAATGGAAGTGCTTCATATAAACGACTGAATAGCTCAACATCGTGTTTCTCAGTATGACTCACGATAGCTAAAGCCGGGCAAATATAGTCCTTTATCTCGTAGATACCCTCTGCGTCATTCAGTTTTAAGAGCGGAAGAGAGGTTTCATAAAGCCGTTGCCAGTCACGTTGTAAAGGAAGAATACCGCTTGTTCCTGCCTGAAAGTGCAAGTGGTCAGGTGCACTGGCACCACACTTCGGTCCATTATAGAACACCATTAGCTGCGGATAAGCCCTCAATAAGCGATGTATCTGTACATAATTCTCTGCTATTGCCTGCAGTTGATGATGACGAGAAGGGATAGTGAAATGAACAGGGAGAATTGGGAAAGGGTTGACAAGGATATCAAAACCTTCTCCAAAAGGCAGAACAATCTGCTCTACTGGGCGATTCTTTTCACAAAGGAAGCAAGGTCGCTTAGCCAGCGTAGCCTTATCAATCTTTGCCCCTGTACTCACCAAGCGTGCAGGATTGAATTGCGCAAGGGCTGAACCCACCTCACGCGTCTGCACACCCTTCAACTCTTCAAAACGTTTTGCAACGTCTTTCCATTGGTTCAGCTGGTTATGAAAAAAATCAGTTAGCCCTTTCTCTCTATCTTGATTTTGTTTTTGACGTGCTAAAATCTCAACTGTACGCAGCTGGTCTTTATAATAATTGTTGGCATTTACCTTATCAATGCTCAATACGGCATCACTGTTTCCACCCCAACGACGGCACAGATAAAGTTCATCATAGATTCGTCCGATACGGAAACGACGGCTGAAAGCCAAGCCCATAGCATAGTCTTCGCCATAACTTGTGTTAGGGAATTGATGCTGACGAACCAAAGGAGTGAAGAAAGCACGTGGTGCACCGAGTCCATTAATACGTAAGGCGTTGTTGCAACCATTATCCTCTGTCCATTCATTATGGCTAATCAAGCCCGGTGGAAGGGTATTAAGATCAAAGTCACACATACGATAAGAGCCTACTATCATCGCTGCTTTCTGTTTGTGGAAAGCATTGACAATAGCCTGCAAAGTATTCTCTGAAGAATAAAGATCGTCACTATCCAACTGAACAGCAAAGCGACCGCAATGCACATCATTGATAGCATAGTTCCAACAGCCACCTATACCGAGGTCTGTACGTGTAGGAATAAGATGCACAAGGCGTTCATCTACAGCCAAAGAAGACAGTATCTCCGTTGTTCCATCTGTCGAATGATTGTCGACAACGATAACGTTAAAAGGAAAATCTGTCTTCTGCGAGAGTGCAGAAACGACCGCATCGCGCACCGTCTTCTCACGATTAAAGATAGGAATTACCACCGATGCCTCTACCGGAAAAGCCTCACCAGAGAAGTCAGGCTGTACATATTGTGTTGTATCAACCAAGGCTTTGATAGCAGAGAGATGTGCCGTTGCTGCCTGCTCCATCTCAATCTGTACCTCACGATTGCGTGGGTTCACATAATCAAACTGCTTCTCACCACTTGCACGTAGGTCATCTTCCTCCTCTGTATAGAGATATTCATTCAGATGAAAGAGTTCTCCCTCACGACTTAAGAATAGACGAAGGTCGTACCAACCTGCAAACTGATAATCCTTTGCCACCTCTCTCGCTGCATACTCCTTCAGGTACTCCGTCTTGAGAAGTACAACGGAACCAAAATCGAAGTCATCACGGATGCTACCCAACTGATAGGCTGTAACAGGATGCTTCACCGTCTTGCCAGCTTCCACTGAGTAATGGTCAGCATAAACCATTGCCGCACCAGTTTCCTCAGCCACCTGCAGCATACGCTCAAGTGTATGATAACCTAACGTGATAGGTCCTTGCTTCAAATAAAGCAGAGCATAATCGGCTGTTGCGGTAGTTGAAATAAGGCGCATAGTAGCAAGGGAAAGCAAGCTGCCTGCCTGCAGGTGATGAGTGTACTGAGGCAGTGCCTCAGTAGGCAGGACATCTGCAGCTAACGTGTATATATTCTTCACCACACCTGACTCGTGCAATTGCGCAGCAAGTGACTGCATCATTGCAGTTGTGCTATACGGTAGAAAGCAATCTATCTGTTTCTTCTTTTCCATCTAAAATGTATTCTTTTATCTACTTGCAAAGATACTATAAAATCCCGTCTTACGTACGAAGATTCGAAAGAAAACAACCAACTGCGAATTATTTTCATGAAAAGAAATATTTATTTACGCGAAGAAAAATATTTTTTTTCATGAAAAGAAATTCTTTTCTTCGTGAAAATAATTTGGAAGCGGTGGTCATACTGAACTTTTTCTGTAACTTTGTACACATAAAAAAGACATTAAAAGATAGCCAAAAGATGGAAAAAGAAAATCATATAGACCGTGCATTAGCATTTATGGAGAATCTTGAAAAGCTTGGTGCACAGCTTCAGAAGGCTGACGAACAGCAGAAACTAATGCTGCAACAGATGCTGACAAAAAGCCAGAACAACGAAACAAATACGGATGAATACCGCGAACTGGAACAAAGAAGCAAGGACCTTCAAGCTATGATTAACAAGTGGCGTCCTATCTATGAGGACCGTCTGAAAATGGTGAAGGAGGCACAGAAGGCTGCAAAGAAGTAAGGCTGACTGTAGAAGAACAAGACTTGAACAAGTTTGTTTCTCTCTATAAAAGAGAAGTATGTGCCCCTTACTGCTTCTCACTATCTCCTATTCAAGAATGCAGAACTCCGCATATACAAACAAACTCCCTAACTATCAAGAACAAATGAAGAAAGGCTTATACAAAGACATCAGACTGTTCTTATCAGCTATCATAGCTGTTAGCTTGTTTTTCTCATGTTCGTCTGTCCCCTCTGGAATAGCTGAAGAGATAACTTATCACGGAGAACAACTGCATCGCTATCTGACGATTATCAAAGACGTAACGTCGAAAACGGAGAAGAGTAAGGATACAATCACCTATTATTGTAACCAAAAAGGACAGCTCATCATAGAGCGTGTGGGTACAGATAGCTTGGATGATTACACCTACTCCTACGTCGGTGACACGATTTTCATTCATAAGAAACATAATCAGAACCCGATAGAAAGACTCTTCAAGAGCTATTACATAGTAAAAAACGGACTTATCGTAGAAGCAAATGACATTCCTCAGTTCTACACATACACCTACGATAACAAACGAAGACTTGTATGTCGTGACACACCTAATGTTATCTGTGGCAGAACAACCTACAACCTCCAATGGAAGGGAGAAAAGATGTTCCCTTATAAACCATTTAATATCAGCTACAGAGAGACTGGGCAGAAGGCAGCCTGCCACAACTTCTATTTCTTGTGGATGCATGGCAGTGGCATAAGGATACCCATCCCCTTCATCACCTTGGGCTATATGGGTGTTATTCCGAAAGGAGATATTAGCAGCTATAGCTTCAATTCAGGAAATAAAGACTTCGATTTCAAGGCACAACTGACAACGGAGTATGATAAGGAAGGACGTCCCACCCACATTGAAGAAGTGGTGACAACACTAAATAAAAATAACAAAGAGGAAAATAGTAAGTACGTTACACAATACATCTGGTAAATATATACCAATATCAAAAAGCTTAAAACAGGATATGGAAAAGGAAAAGAAAAGTGAAGGAATGATGAGTGTTATTGCAGCGTTAGGTGCAAACATCTTAGTGGCTGTGTCTAAGTTTATTGGTTTTGCAGTGTCTGGTTCAGCTGCAATGTTGAATGAGTCAATCCATAGTATCGTAGATTGTGGCAATGAAATACTACTGTTAGTAGGCAACCGACAGTCAACAGCGAAGATATCAGATAAACATCCATTCGGACAGGCACGTGCTAAGTATTTCTATAGCTTAGTTGTTGCAATGATGTTGTTCTTCGCCGGTGGTGCATTAGGTATCATGGAAGCTGCTGAGAAGCTATTTCACCCAGAACACAGCTTGGAGAACACATGGCTCGTCATTGGTATTCTTGTCTTTGGTCTCTTAGTAGAAACTGTCAGTCTAAGGGTTGCCTTCAAGGAGATTAAGGAACTGAATAAGGACAATCTTTCACTTTATCGTTTCCTACGAGAAAGCCGTCACAGTGAAATTCTCATCATCTTTGCAGAAGATAGTTGTGCTGTCATTGGTCTGCTAATAGCCTTAGGAGGTACACTTCTGACCCACTTCACAGGTAATCCATTCTATGATGCCCTCTCGGGTGTACTGATTGGTGTACTCCTCTGTGCAGCAGCTCTTTTCCTCGCACGTGAGTTCTACAGTCTGCTTATTGGTGAGAGTGTCACGCAGAAGGATTTAACTCGCATCAAAGAGACATTCCACAGAACAGAAATCAACCGCCTCATCAATGTTAAGACCATTCACCTCGGTCCTAATGACATCCTTGTCACTGCAAAGATTGATGTTAAAAGCGAATACGAAGCGCAAGCACCTCAGTTGGTTAACGACATCGAAAAGAATATGCGTGCAGCTTTCCCTGAGTACAAGATTTATATCTATATTGAGACGGATAAATATAAAGAGGATTATTAAAGACCTCTCCCCCAACCCCTCTCCGAGAGAGAGGGGAGTGCTGGACACAAGAGAAAATAATTTCTGTTACTATGTCTATTCGTCGTCCACAAACAATTTATCCCCTTACAAAGCGACATTTGTAAACCATTTTCATGTGATTCAAATCCAAAACATGCTCTTTCGGCTTCTAAAAGACGCCTAATTGACTTGCAATAGGTGCCCTTTTGAGGGCTAACTAACGCCCTTTTGAAGTCCAATTAGGCACCTCTTCCTACATTACTTTACAACTAACTGACTATCTGCAAGTTACAAACGCACCTTTTTGACATCTTTTTACCGTTATTTATAGAGCTTTTGTTCGAAAATATGTAATGATTTTTCAAACACATATTTTTGCTTGTTAGTATGAAAAGAAAAAGGTTTTCTGTGTCGGAGAATAATAATAGAATAGACCATTAACGGTCTCAGTACATCATGTACAAAGTCAAAAAAAACAGAGGTGCACTCTTGGTACACCTCTGTTTTATTAAATTTACTTACCATTAATTACTTAAAGGTATGCTTACCTTCCTGCGCAGCAGGCTTGACTATAATCTCACGCTGCTTAGCATTTGTCATCACTTTCATAGCTACAGCAGTGATATCTTGTGGTGTGAGGGTCTTGAATACTGGTGCAGAAGCGGCATTATCATTTGGAGATAGCTCGTTGCCAGTCTCAGCATAAATGTTCAATAAAGCCATCCAAACTGATGGGTCACTGTTTGACTGTGATGCTGCACCTGATTGTTCCTCATCAACAGCCAAAGGTACCATTGCAGCCTTGAACTCATCAGCAGTGAAACGGCCAGCCTTCACATCATCAAGAATACTATAAACAAGGCTAACAGCTTTGTCAGCATTCTCTTTCGCAGTAGAAAGGTGAATGTTAAGGTTCTCGCCAGCTACTGGCTGTGAAGTATAGTTGCTCTGTACACCTACGGTATAAGTAAGATGCTCTTTCTCACGCAATACATCAAAATAACGACGTTCCAAAAGTCCACGCATCACTTCCAAAGCAGCTTGCTCACGCTCAGAAAGTTTCTGCTTATTGGCAAATGAAATCTCAATCTCTGCCATACCACCTTCTGTCTCAGTCTCGAAAGTGCGCTTGATAACAGGCGTAGATGACGAGAAATCCATTGGCTGGATAGCAGTCTTCATAGGCTTACCTTCACCCTTGAGAGAACCGATATAGCGAAGCACCAACTCTTTTGCCTTTGCTTCTGGAATATCACCAATAAGACAATAGGTGAAACGTGATGCATCACCAAGATGTGCCTGGAACTGTTCCTGCAACTTATCAAACTGAACTGACTTAAAGAAAGCCTCATCCTGACGTGGATTCATTGCACTTACTGGATAGAGCAACTGCTGGATAGAATCCTGTACGGCAGCCATACCTGTTGTTGCACGATTCTCATAAACGTAGAGGTTACGCTGGACATACTTATCAAAGGCAGACTTTGAGAAGTTCTGACGTGACAGAATCAAATACAGATAGCTGAAGAAATCGTCAGCCTTGTCAACAGGTGCATTACCACCGATACCATCACTGTAGTCTTCCAATGAGAGGGAGAGATTGATATTCTTACCCTGTAGCCACTGCGCCAACTGATTTCGGTTGTAATTATATACACCTGACTGCATCAAGAGTGAACGCATTGCATTATAGTTGGCAAGTTCTTGTGCAGGAACAATAGACTTTCCACCTTCTGCAGAACCAGCAAAGAGGAACTGACCACTCAGCTCTGGAACATAACGATAAAGAACTTTTGCACCATTAGAGAGTGTCCACTCCTTTGCCTGCAAAGTCTTCAACTGCTTTTCAGAAACAATCTTTCCTCCTGTCAGAGGGAAGTCAATCAACTGACTGATAGGCTTCATACCATCAGCATGAGCCATATCGCTGAATGAACTCTTTTCCTTCAATGCAGCCATAAGATCATTCTCAGTGATATTCATCTCACTCTGCGACTTAGAATAAGTGACAAAAGCAAGGTTATTGTCATTAAGCAATGACTTCATCCAAGCATTCATGTCCTCAACCTCTAACTCAACCAAAGTCTCGAGGTTACGGTTAATCTGCCCACGGAAGTCTTGTACAGGAATATCATAGAGGAAGTTCTGACGGAAAAGCATCAAAGCATTGTCTGGTGTTCCCAGTCCCTTTGCTTCGAGAACATCCTTCATTCCATTGTACATCTTCTCCTTCTCAGCATTGAACTCAGCAGCAGTAAAGCCTTGGTCGCGCAAGTTATCACGTACAGCTAACATCTGCTGAAGCGCCTTCTGTTCATTACCCTGATAGGGAACCATGTCCCATGCCATCTGATAATAGTTTCTTACCAAAGGAGATAGACTCACCTCAGCGGCAATATAACTCTCCTTATCAGCATTCTTCAACATCACAAAGCGCTTTGGAGCCAATGTGTTGAAGAACTTAGTGAAGATAAACTGACGTACTCGGTCCTCTTCTGGAGCGTTGCCCTTCACCTCATAACGTTGATAAAGACCAAAAGAAGCACTCTTGTTCTCTGGATCAATGAAACGCATATAGAGCGGTGTGGTATTGTCAGGAATCTGTCTTGTCTGTGGATTTACAGCAGGTGCTTGCTTAGCTGGCAATGTCTTGAAAACTGTCTGAATATTCTTTTCCATCTGGTCGACATCAACATCACCGATAACAGCAATAAACTGCATATTAGGACGGTACCACTTATCATAGAACTGCTTTACCTGCTTCTGCTGGAAGGTCTCCAATATCTTCTGTGAACCAATCACATTATGAGTAGCATAACCAGCATGATTATAAACAACAGGGGCAATGGCATCTGTCAGACGACGGTCTACTCCCGAACGATGACGCCATTCCTCAAGGATAATACCACGTTCCTTTTCAATGTCTTTAGGGGTCATCTTGACGCCATGGCACCAGTCACGGAGCACCCAAAGCATATTCTCATTTAGCTTCACATCATTGGTTGGTACGTTATGAACCGCATAACGCGTATCATCAACACCTGTGAAAGCCTCAAAGTCATTGAGGTTATTGCTGCGAAGGAAGTTCATCACACCATTAGGGAAGTGGTCTGTCGTATTAAAAGCCAAATGCTCCAACACGTGCGCCAATCCCATTTCCTCATCATTCTCCAAGATAGCACCTACATTCTGGTAGAGGTAGTATTGTGCTTCACCAGTAGCAGAACCATCATTATAGATATAATAAGTAAGCCCATTTGCCAGTTTTCCCTTTCGCAATCCATTCATCTGCGCATTGGCAGGACTAAAGGGGGAAAACAAAAAGCCTATGAGCAGTGCCACTGGCACGCTCGATAGGCATTTAGTGATATTCTTGAACATAGTCATTGTTTACTTTTCAAGGAGTTCGAGCGTAGAGAGCTTCTGCTTGATTGCACCCTGCAACATAGCCTGTGGCATCTCCATATTCTCTAAACGGAGTGTCTCAGCAAATGCCTGGTTATAGTATTCACGTGCCTTGGTATAGTTCTTCAATTCACGATAAGAGTCACCTATCATTACCATATAGTTGACACGGTCCATCACAGCATCTTCCTGTGACAAAGCTTTCTCAGCCCACTTGATAGCTACCTCATGATCCTTAGCCTTCAGACTCTTGCCTGCTGCCATATAGAGGTTCTGTGCTGCCTTACCATAGTCGGCTGAACGGAGGTTGTTCTCCATCTTGCCAAAATAGGTCTCCATAGCTTTCACATAGCCATTCACATCCTTGTTCTTATACAAGTTGAAAAGAGCATCAAAGTAGAGCTTAGCCTTCTCGTATGGGGTAATACCTGTCAAGCCAACAACCTCGTATGCCTTTGCATACTGGTTCTTAACTTTCTCTACATAGTCTTTATACTTCACGTTGCCATCTTTTGCCATATCCTCGGCAAAAATGTCGTTAGCCTCAACAATGTAGTAGGCAGGTGCCTTACCAAGTTTCTTCATCCAGTCATCAAGGTGGTCGTTCATAAGGTCAATCATATACTGCTTGTGCTCCTTATCTTCATCACCCTCCAATGTCAGAATGATACGATAGTCATTCTCATTGATAAGCTTCAATGGTGCCTTAGCAGCTACATAGTTCTTATAAAGTTTCTGCAAACGTGTTACCCACTTATCTGCATCCATACCCTCCTGCGCCTGCAAGAAAGATGGTGCCTTGAGAAGAAGTTGCTGCTGAACGTCAAGGTCGTTGTTATCAGCCTTGTACTTATTGTAAAGTTCCTCAAAACTTACACTCTCACCTGCTGCAATCTTAGCAGCCTCCATGAGTTCATCCTTATCCATCGCACCTGTATTCACAGACAAGGCCTTACCATCTGGTGCAATGAAAGCTACTGTTGGATATGCTGCTACCTTATAGTTCTTAGCGATATCAACATTCTCACCCTTCTCTGCATCTAACTGCAGACTGATAAAGTGTTCATTGAAATACTTTCCAACTTCCTCTTGTGTGAAAACTGTCTTTGCCATCTTCTTACAAGGAACACACCACACTGCGTAGAAGTCAACAAACAGAATTTTATTCTCTTGCTTAGCTTTTACCAAAGCTTCACTGAAAGTTCCCTTAAAGAACTTAATACCATTTGCTGCTTCTGTACCCTGCTGTGCACGAAGCTGTACTGCCATCATCAAAAGAGATACAAGCAGTAAGATATATCTTCTTCTTTTCATATTTAATCTGTTTTTAATGGATTATTTTATTCAATCTATTCATTAAGCTGTATCCTACTTACAGCATTGATTTTATTCATATCTATCTTTTTAATACATGAGAGGAATACGCTTAAAGTCAATGCTGAACGTAGTATATACATCTACAATATACCTTTATAGAAATTACTCGACAGGCAGTTCATCATCTGTTACTACCACCTTAAAGATGTCTTCCAAGACTACCTCATGGTCTTGATTATACACCTTAAGAGAGAGACGATATCTGCCGTTTGCCAACTGTTGTGTTGCATCTTGCGTAACTACTATCAAACCGCCAGTCACAGAAATCTTACCCTCCTTATAGAGTTTCATAAACAACTGTGCTTGTTCCTGATTGTCAGCCTTAACTCCTGACAATTCATAATTGATAGGGTTGGTTCCTGCAACACCTTGGATACGTGTTGAAACGAATGGTAACTTATTGATACCACGCTCACTCGTTGCATCGACGTTATGGAAGGCATTAAGAGAATCGGGAGTAAAAGATGCTCCCGTTGTTCTCAGATAGCCTACATCCATTTTGCTACATGATACCATAAAACCTATTGTAAGGGCCATAAGGCATAGCAATGCGATTCCTTTCTTCATCTTTTTCATTTTTAAAAGTCGGTTAAGTTGAAGTCATAAACAAGTGAGTGAACCACTCCTGTGTTTGTTTCAATATTACATGAAGCAACGTCAGAAGTCTTGGTGGTCGTTGGGGAAACCAAGTGGATACGTAAAGGGCCAGCACCAGGAACACTGTTGTAAGACTCACGAAATGTATAAATCCACAACTGATTACCAGAAGCCATCTCTACTGTCTCACCACCCTTACCGATTGGTGTTGATGCATCAGAAGATTTAACACCTTCCTTAAAATCATCAAGCATCACTCGCTTGTTAGGTAAAACACAATTTAAGATAAACTTCTTACAGTCAGCAACAGGAATATCTGACACTCTCGTCATTCCATTATCATAGAGATAACGATTGATACTATGATTGGTAGGACCAAAGAACGTGAAGTTCTTGCCATACTGACTTGTACCTTGGAAAAGAGAAACTAAACCTGCACGCTCAGTCATCACGCAAAGAGAATCCCAGTTATAGCTATCGCCTTTGAAGTATTCCCACATCGTCATATCGTGCTTACCATTAGCAAGACCTGTGTCATCAAAGTTATACTTGGTACAACTGGAGAGTACTCCCATTGTCAGACACACAGCTATTATATATATAATCTTTTTCATATATCAAACAATATATTTATTGTAACGTTCCTAACCCGTTATTAGTTATAAGCCTGCCAATATGGCTTCTGGCGCAACTGGGTATTAATAACGTGTCCATCTTTATCCTGCCATGCATCCTTTGGAAGTGGAAGGAAGAGTGCACCGCCTTGAATGTCTTGATTGGTCAGCAAAAGGAACTTACCTTGCAGTTCTTCTTTCACATATCCATTACGAATGACATCGGCATAACGTGCATCATTTTCACCGATAAACTCTTTCTCTCTTTCAAGGAAGATAGCCTTCTTCAGTCCCTCTGTATCGTAGGTTGATGGATAAGAAAGTGCACCAGCACGTGAACGAATCACATTAAGGTCAGCGATAGCCTTTGTATCGTTGCCTAACTTCTGATAGCACTCTGCTCTCAACAGATAGAAATCAGCAAGACGCCAGTAAACATAGTCAGCATCTACCGTACGGTAAGTCTTACCACTTGCAGAATACTGATCGGCATCCATAATTGCTTTTCTGAACTTATACATAATAGCGTAATCAGTTCCATCTACCTCATGTGAGGTACCCCACTGATAGAAAAATGACTGTAGACGCTGGTCAGTAGCATCAGGAAACAAGCTTTCTATTGTTGAAGTATAAAGCTGATAAGTACTACTTGATGGTAAATCAGCTAATGTCTGGTCCTCTCTTACAGGCCAGCTCACAAAGTTCTGTGCCACCTCATTAGGAGAAACTACATTCTCTGAGCGCGTCTTATCAAAGTACAAGCTGAAGATTGCCTCTGGATTAGGAGACTTCTCATTAGACAGATACGTACAGAGTTCCTCTGGTGAAGAGCAAAGCTGATAATTACCGACCTGACCATCGATTAGCTGTGTTGAGTAATCGATAGACTTCTGATAATCTTCTTGCGCATTACCCTGCAACTTATAAAGTTCTGTCACACTACCCTTCCACGCATAAATCTGTGCGAGTAAGGCTGCAGCAGTACCCTTTGAAGCCGTCTGACGATTAGTGATAGACACACCATTCAAGTCTGTCAACTTATCCCATGTAGGCAGAATATCCAATGCTTTCTTTGCGTGTTCTATTGCAGCATTAAGCACATCACTCTGTGAAGAGAGAGAGTAAGGCTTTATCTCTGAAGAATTATCAGTGATGATTGCCTCACCATAACGTTGTGCCAAAAGGAAATAAGACAATCCAAGAGCGAATTCTGCTTGCCCTACATGATACTTCCGACGATCTTCAGGCAAGTCTTTTGTCTTATCTATATTATCAAGCAATAGATTTGATTCAAAGATAATGTCGTAAAGACCCTTCCATGAATACTCACTTGTTATTACTGTTCGTGGATTCCACTGGCGTAACTGCTTGCCATCAAGAATCTCGTCAGCCTTCATACCTGCTGTTGAAAGAACATAGTTATTGCCAACAACAGTGTTGATATAGTATTGAATAGAAGTGGTTGTCGCATTCAGCTCTTTCTCTGTATTGAACGAGTTGCTGTAAGTCAATCCGTTCTCAGGCTGCAAGTCAAGGCTGCAAGAGGACAGAAGACAACCACATATTGAGAGCATTATAATCTTCTTCATTTCTGTTAGAATTTTAAGTTGAGACCCAAAGTAACCTTTCTATTCAATGGATACTGTGTTCCATCGTCCTTACCAGAATAAGGATTAATAATTTCTGGGTCTACTCCTGAGTAATTGGTAAGCAAGAACAAATTCTCTCCGCTGAGGTAAACATTAGCATCTTTGATGAATGAACCCTTCAGCCAGTTCTTAGGTATCTGATAACCAATAACCAACTGCTTGAGTCGTAGGAAGCTAATATTCTCAATGTTAGAATCCACGTTACCATCAAACTGACCTACATAATCCTTATCAGCAAACTCAAGTGATGGATACTTCGCATCTCTATTGCTTGTTGTCCAGAAGTCACCAGCATGGAAGTAGTTCATGATTACACCGAAGTCCTTTGTAAAGGTGAAGGCACTGTTCTTATACATATTCATAACCTTACGGCTAATGGTATAGCTGAAGAGTACATCAAAGCTCAATCCCTTCCACTCCAAGTGGCTATTCAAACCACCATAAACTGCAGGAAGTGTGCTACCAGCATAATAGAGGTCCTTATCATCGATCACACCATCATAGTTCTGGTCCTTAATCTTTCTTCCGCCCACACGCAATGGATTATTGATTGATTGGAAGTAAAGTGGAATCTGCTTACCTGATGCATTAAGATACATTGGGATATCCTCTTCCTTCTGAACGATTCCCTCATCCTTGAAAGTATAGATACCATAGACTGGACGACCTAAGACTTTATCATTAAGGTCTTCGCCATTGTATGTCTTACGCAGCATGTTCTTATTATGAGAAAGGTTGAAGCCTACGCTCCAGTTCCAATTCTTCTTGCGGATAACATCATACTGAGCCTCAAACTCAATACCCTCATTAGAGATAGCAGATGCATTATCCCACATATTTGTAGCAAGGAAGACATTACCTGGAAGATAAGATTGCATCAACAGCTTGCTTGAATACTTATAGTAATAATCGAGCTTGAGTTTCAAACGATAATCCAACATCTGCAAGTCAAGACCGAGGTCATACTGGTCACTCTCCTCCCAAGTCAACTTCTTATTAGCCATAGATTGCGGGATAAGACCTAACGAACCGTTAAAGATGTTACTCTCCTCCATCACACCCAATGCCAAATAAGGCTCCTGAAACTTCTGTCCAGACTTACCCCAAGAAGCACGAAGTTTACCGAAGCTTAACCACCAGAACTTCTTCATGAAGTGCTCTTCACTGAATGCCCAACCAAGACCAACAGAAGGGAAGGTTCCCCAACGTACATCCTTACCGAACACACTTGATCCATCTGCACGGATAGAAAGCTCTGCCATGTAACGCTTCTTATAGCTATAAGCTGCACGACCTAAGAAACTGAGCAATGACTGCTCCTGCTGGTTAGTAAGGAAACTCTGTGCGGCTCTTACTGTTCCACCATCATTGAAGAGTGAAGGCCATCCCTCACCAGCATACTTAATAGAGTTGGTAGGACCACCCTTTGCAGTACCACTTAAGTTCTGCAACAAGTCATAGTTATATGTCATACCAGCCATCAACTCCAACTTATGCTCACTTGGTAATGCCAAGTTGTAAGTAAGAATATTCTCTGTCTGGATATTCGTCATTGCAATATTGGAAGCCTGAACCTCAGACTTCTTATCATACTTCAAATAATCAGGTGTGAACGTGTACACACGTGTGAAGTAATGGTCAAGCGAATAAGTAGAAGAGAACTTCAGACCCTTCAAGATGTTATAGTTCAAACCGACACTCAAACGAACATTATAATTTGAGTTGTTCCTATCAATATCCCTCAATTGCCTCAATGCCACTTGCTCAGCAGTACTACCCTTACCTGGCAAGAGAGTTGATGTACGTTTCGGATCGAATGTCAATCCCTGCACACGACCTCCACCTGCTCCAGATTTCTGCGTAGCATATGTAAGATTAATACGTGTGAAAGCACTCAACTTTGTTGACAGATTGAAATCAAGATTACTCAACAAACTAAAACGACGGAAGTTAGAACTAATCATAATACCAGTCTCATTATAGACACCAGCATTAACCATATATCGAATATTGTCAGTACCACCAGCCAACAACATATCAGCCTTGGTCACCTTACCAACACGGAAGGCATACTTCCACCAGTTTGTTCTGTTATTATAGAAGGTGTTAAGTGAATCTTGTGCAATACCTGGCAGTCGACGTTCTGAGTCTAACACCCTACCATTACGCCACAAATAGTCGTAAGCACCATCATTATCAGCATCCCAACCATAGGAATCCTTATAAGAACCTGGATAAATCAACTTATCCGTGATATAATCATAATGTGCACCTCTCTGACTCTTTGCAAGAAGAAGCGCAATATCGCGTTCACCCTTACCAAGGGTTTGCATTGGTGTACTTGGCAACCAAGAAAGAGACTGTGAGAAATTAAAGCTCACTTCAGAACGTCCAGACTTACCCTTCTTCGTTGTAATAAGGATAACACCATTACCAGCACGTGAACCATAGAGGGACGCTGATGCAGCATCCTTAAGTACCTGTACAGACTCAATACTTGAAGGATCGAGTCCTGACAATGGGTTGATACCACTTGTTTCATCTCCTGCAGTACTTGACACTGGAATACCATCAATCACATAGAGAGGGGATCCATCATTGATACCCTTCTGATTAAGAGAGCTAAAACCACGAATAGTAATACGAGAACCACCACCACCAGGTGAACCTGAGAGGTTAGTTACATCTACACCAGCCATACGACCCTGCAAGAGGTTCTCAATACTTGCCGTTGGTGCCTTCTGCAAATCCTCAACTTTTACAGAAGCCACAGCACCCACTTGCTCACGTGTATTACGCTTACCATAGGCAACAACCGTAACCTCACCCATTGCGATAGCTGAAGAAGTCAGGATAACGTTCATAGCTTTACCAGCATGATACTTTAGTGTCTTAGCATCATAGCCCACGCTGGAGATAGTAATCGTCCCCTCCTCTTTCTCTACAGGCATTGAGAAGTTACCGTCAATATCAGCGGTAACACCTTGCGACGTACCCTTAATTTGCACAATAGCAAAAGGCACTCCCAATCCATCTTTGTCTTTTACTGTGCCACGAATCGTGTATTGTCCTTGTGTTGCGTTCTTCATTTTGAACACATCAATCACCTTGCCATCGATATTATAGACGAAAGATGAGTGAGACAATAGATTTTCCACAGCACTCAGTTCGTCTACATCCTCAAACGATATCGTAAGAAGCAACGTGTCGTTCTTAACATCGTCAGAGTAATTAATCTTGTAGTCTCCCTTTGTAGAAATGAAATCCAAAATCTGAGCAACACTCTTATCCTTAAACGAAATCGAGAATTTCTTACCCGCTACTTGTGCAGAAGCAGGAGAACTCCACGAAAGCATCAAGATAAAAGTTGTCAGAAACACCAAAGAAGGTAACCTTCTTAAAGTTCTAAACATGCGTTGATGATACTTCATTGATTAGTCTTTATTGTTATTATTTTTGATATTAACTTATTAAAAGAATTAGATTCCTTCACAAATGTGCGCTCAATAAAATCTACATAAAAACGGTATTAATATTGATTACGATGCAAATGTACATAAAAATCTTGAATCACAAAGTCTATTGATTATAAAAAAAGTAAAAGAAATGCAGTTATAATAACACACACTATCCCCCTCTCTGTACGAGAAGGGGATGGTTAGTATTTACGTTTCAAGTTTTAGATACTCCGCTACGTTCATCTTCCTCTACGTTTAAGGTTATATTGATGATAGACCCCACGAAACTGCCTCTATACCTTTTAACTTGCATCATTCAATTAGAAACTATACTGGAAGCCTATAGAAGCAAACTCCTTCAACTGCCAAAAGGCATAATGGTCATCACGACTTACACCATCATCAAAACGAGGATAGATAAACACACGACTTGATATATAGCGATTAAAGCGGAAGGTAAAGGTATTCTCCCATTCTAACTCCGTACGCTTATAAGTCGAATAGCCATACAGGCGTGTCTTCCAAGTAAGCGATTCCATCAACTGCCATTCTAAATCAACCGTAAACTCAGAACCGAAGTCATGCAGGAAATGATTACCATCCTTGATACCCAAACGACGCGTCAACTCTAACATACGAGTATACTTCATATTATAAGCTAATGGTGCCAAGTGGAAGTTACCCTTCAAACGATGGTTCATCCAGTCTACCGAGTAATCCATACCGATAGAAAGGTTTATGTTCAACGGAGCTGCAAAAGCTGAATAAATCTTTGGATCATTTGAACGGTAAGAATGGCTAAATTGCGTATTGCCAATAAACTGAACCGTATAATACCAACGCTTTGTTGCCTGCAAACCGAGTTTAGAGGTAAGACGAATCAGGTCCTCTGTACTCTTAAAACTGTGTAGGGAGTCTGAGCGACTGCTCTGCATACCATATTTTAATTCCAAACGGTTCTCCCACTTCACTTTCTGCTTATTATTATAATTAGCTTGCATGACCAATGAAACCAAAGCAGAATAATTGCTTTCGCCACCTTTATACCAGTTCCCAGATACGTAATTCTGCAGGAACTGTAGAGCATAATCACCACTAAACGTCCAGAAATTAGGACGCTTTACCAAAACATCTACAGGTACATTTGTTGGCTCAACAGGACGATCAGCCACTTTCTCTACCAATGTAGGATCATGATGTATTGGTGCTTTGATATCATCTAATTTCGTCTGCTGTTGCTGTACCATACGATCAGTACCCTCCACAAGGTCAGGACGTGTCAAGTAAAGGTGCATCAACTCTGAGAGAATTGGACTTTCCTTTCTATCACGTGTAAACAGACTTTCTGCCACATTACCATAAAAGGTCAGTGGTAAAAACAATCGCATATCATTCCGACGAAGCCTCTGCCCGCGTTGAACTTTCGGCATCTTACGTGTAAACACACTATCCTTCAGCGATTTTAGTGAATCAATATACGCTTGAATCTTATCCATTGACGGCCGTTCATCGCTACGAACAGAGATAGGATGATTCACTTGAGCAATAGCACCCAAGCTCACTATTAAAAATAATGTGATTAAAAAGTTCCGTTTCATCATATTTATTATAATGTGCAAACTTACGGTATTTTTTTTAATTTACAGCCCTATTTACTAAAAATCTTAACCACTATAAGCAATTTACCTATATAATTAGTTGTCTTCCACTTCATCCTGAAATGAAAGACAACGAACAACGATATTACATGGTTATCCTATTTCTTTAATAAACAAGAAAAGCCTTAGCGTTGTCTTAAAGATTTAATTTATAACCTACAGACACCTCAAACACGCTGTTACGAGAAGAGTCACCTTCCTTGTAAATATTAAAGACTCCCACATGATATAATGCTCCTAACACAACATTTTCGTACTCATAGCTTACGCCAACTGGTATAGAAAGACCAAACTTACGCATACCATTCTTTATATCGATAGTAAACTCATCTTCGTGGAAGTTAGACTTCCTACTCTCCTTGTCCACATCAAACCACTGTTGTATTTCATGACTTCTTGCACCAAGCAACCAAGTTGGCTCTACACCTGCCTTTACTGAGAATCCTGGTAACAAATAACTATGGATTAGAATCGGCATTGCAACATAATTCATTCGCAAATTACGATTATATACTACAGAGTTCTTTCCTTTACCATCTTTAAACTTACAACCTGCTTGAACAAAAGATAAACCTGCAGAAACGCCAACAACATCTGAAGCTTGATACATCACATCTGCCCCACCAATAAAGCCTAATAATGCATAGGGTTTAACTTCCACAACCTCATTGTCACCAATTTCGTAAAGACCAGACCCACCTAACAAAGAAGAAATTGACACTCCTACATGCGGTATCACTGACCATGTACCTAATTTATTCTGTGCCATTGACACCAAAGTTGATGTAACTAATACGATTAGAATAGCTATTCGTTTCATAGGTTTTGTTATTTATTTTGTTAAAGATTATATTTGTTAAACGTATTTTGCATGATTTTATTGCAAAGCACATACTGTTTGTGAATATTTTATGCAGACATACAACAGCATTATCACCGCAATAAGAGTCGCGAAAATTATTTACATTATTTCATAAAATATTCATCTAAAAAGGTAAAAAACATCCTTTTTAAGTACCTTTGTAACTTAATACAAATCAGATAGTTACAAAACAGCAGCGCAAAAGGTGCTTAATTGGACTTCAAAAGGGCGTTAATAAGACCTCAAAAGGGCACCTTTTAGAAGCTAATTGGGCGTCTTTAAGAGCCTTAAAGAGCATCTATTCATTTTTAAGTGTGAGCTTTTTATTACAAAACAGAAAAATATCACCTTTGAACTTAGCCTACTTATATGTATAAAATAAAAACATTAAAAACCTCTTATGGCGGTTAAAGAGAAAAAACAACGCAATTATTTTAAAACTTTCGAGCATAACTCCCCTACCTTCCCTTCCATAGTAATATGCTCACGAGTTTCATCTTTTATCTCTAAATAAAGCATAATTTCCTTTGTCGTTACCTTATTTTGCAGTATCTTTGCAACAACTTTGGTGTATTATACCTTATTAAAGAAATGGCAAAAAAGAGAAACAAAGCCCGCAGTCGTCATAGTCTGCAGGTTGTCACACTATGTATCAGTACAGCTATGGTACTGATGCTGATTGGTATAGTTGTACTTACAGGCTTTACCAGTCGCAATCTTAGTTCTTATGTAAAGGAGAATCTGACTATCACAATGATTCTCCAACCCGATATGAATACGGAAGAGAGTACTGCTCTCTGCGAGCGTATTCGCACCTTACATTATATCAATAGCTTAAACTTTATCAGTAAAGAGCAGGCGTTGAAGGATGGAACTAAAGAATTAGGTGCCAACCCTGCCGAATTTGCAGGTGAGAATCCGTTTACGGGTGAGATAGAAGTACAGTTGAAGGCTAACTATGCTAACAATGACTCTATCCGCAATATTGTTCAGCAATTACGTACCTATCGTGGTGTGAGTGACATCACTTATCCACAGAGTTTGGTAGAAAGTGTAAACCAAACATTGGGTAAGATTAGTTTGGTGCTATTGGTTATTGCTGTATTGCTCACCATCATCTCATTCTCTCTGATTAACAATACTATCCGATTGAGTATCTATGCACATCGTTTCTCAATCCACACGATGAAACTTGTTGGTGGTTCATGGAGTTTTATCCGTGCGCCATTCTTGCGCCGTGCAGTATTAGAAGGATTAGTTTCAGCCCTATTGGCTATTGCAGTCTTGGGTATAGGGATATGTCTCCTCTATGAAAAGGAACCAGAGATTACGAAATTATTGTCATGGGATGCATTGATTATCACAGCAATCGTAATGTTAGCTTTTGGTGTGATTATTGCAACCTTCTGCGCATGGTTGTCAGTAAACAAGTTCCTGCGCATGAAGGCAGGTGACTTATATAAGATTTAAAAGGAACCGTAAAAAGGGGAAAAGATAAGAGAGTAAAAGTTTCTTATAGATGGAAAAGAGAAAAACTCATTATTCCAACTCATCTTTTTAACTTCTCAATCTCAGCCCCTTGAACTCTTCAAAAATAGAATATGGACAAAAGAAATTTAGCTTTTGGTAAGACCAACTTTATTTTGTTGGCTATAGGTGTAGCCGTTGTTATTCTCGGCTTTATCCTTATGAGTGGTGGAGCATCTACTGAAACTGTATTTGATCCAGACATCTTCAGCGCCCGTCACATCAAGGTAGCGCCTATTGTTACCTTCATTGGTTTTATCTCTATCATTGGTGCTATCCTCTATCAGCCGAAAGAAACTAAAGAAGTGGAGGAATAATGACACTTTTACAAACGATTATTATCTCCATTGTCGAAGGACTGACGGAGTTCCTTCCTGTGTCATCTACGGGTCACATGATTATTACACAAAATCTTTTAGGTGTACCATCAGGTGACGAGTTTGTACATGCCTTTACCTTCATCATCCAGTTTGGTGCTATCCTCTCTGTCGTATGCTTATATTGGAAGCGCTTTTTCCAGATCGACCATACACCTGTACCTGCTGATGAAACTTGTACTTTCAAGAAGATTATTCATCCAATCCGCTTCTACTGGTTATTGTTCATTGGTGTCCTACCAGCTGTTATCATTGGCTTAGCAGCTAAGAAAAGTGGTTTACTTGACTGGCTGCTCGACTCAGTTTGGGTTGTAGCAATAATGCTCGTTGTGGGCGGCATCTTCATGCTTTATTGTGATAAATTGTTCAATAAGGGAAAAGAAGAGAATCAAGTAACAGAAAAGCGTGCCTTTAGCATTGGTCTTTTCCAGTGCCTATCGGTTATCCCTGGCACAAGCCGCTCTATGGCTACTATCGTTGGCGGTATGGCAAACGGATTGACACGTAAGCGTGCAGCAGAGTTCTCATTCTTCCTTGCAGTACCTACTATGGCTGGTGCAACACTGCTCGACCTACTTGATTTATTAAAAGGTGACAGCACATGGGCGTCTGCTCATAACCTTATAATGCTCGCTGTAGGCTGTGTTGTATCATTCATCGTTGCGCTATTGGCAATGAAGTGGTTTGTAAATTTCCTTGCAAAATATGGTTTCAAATGGTTCGGTTGGTATCGTATCATCGTTGGTGTTATCATCATTATAATGCTGCTCTGTGATATTCCACTGAATATGGTTGACTAATCTTATATACTTATTGCCCTAATGAACTTCAAAGAAGGAGTAATCATCCCTATCGACAAGCCCTACGGAATAACCAGTTTCAAGGCATTGGCACATGTACGTTACCTTTGTACACAGGCGAATGACGGAAAAGTAAAGATTGGTCATGCAGGCACTTTAGACCCTTTGGCTACAGGAGTACTCATCCTTGCTACGGGTAAGATGACAAAACAGATTGAAACCTTGCAGACACATACAAAGGAATATACAGCGACCCTACAGTTGGGAGCAACCACACCAAGCTACGATATGGAGCATGAGGTGAATGAATCATTCCCAACAGAACACATAACAAGGGAACTGATAGACGCTACACTTCCTCAGTTTGTGGGTGATATCGAGCAGATTCCACCAACTTACAGTGCAGTAAAGGTGGATGGTAAGCGTGCTTTCGACTATCGTAGAAAAGGTAAGGATGTCACGTTAAAACCTAAGAACATTCGCATTGATGAGATAGAAGTATTAGCCTTCGATACAGAGAAGATGCAATTGTCAATCCGTGTCGTCTGCGGTAAAGGTACTTATATCCGTGCATTGGCACGCGACCTTGGACGAGCAGTGAATAGCGGAGCCTATCTTACAGCATTGCGCCGCACACGTGTTGGAGACGTAAGAGTCGAAGACTGCGTCAATTATGACCAGTTTGAAGCATGGCTTCAGCAACAAACAATAGAAAAATAATAAACTCCCCAATATAAAAATATGAAGCTTTCACAGTTTAAATTCAACCTACCAAAAGAGCAGGTAGCCTTATATCCACATTCATCTGAACGTGTACTGACGCGTACTGACGGCAGTACACAGACCTTTACTGTTACACGTCGTGACGAAGGTAGACTGATGGTGTTACACCGTAAGTCAGGAAAGATTGACATGTTTAAGGGTGAGATCAATGGTGAACCTAAGGAAGAAGACTACATCCGCTTCAAAGATGTGTTCAATTACTTCGATGAGGGCGATGCTTTTATCTTCAATGACACTAAGGTTTTCCCAGCTCGTCTGTATGGAACAAAGGAGAAGACTGATGCTAAGATTGAGGTATTCCTCCTTCGTGAGTTGAATCAGGAGATGCGCCTTTGGGACGTATTGGTTGAGCCTGCACGTAAGATTCGTATCGGAAACAAACTTTTCTTTGATGAATCTGGTACGATGGTGGCTGAGGTTATTGACAATACGACTTCTCGTGGTCGCACACTTCGTTTCCTTTACGACTGTCCTCACGATGAATTTAAGCGTGAGTTGTTTGCATTGGGTGAAGCTCCATTACCACGTTACATCATTGACAATCGTCCAAAAGAGGATGGAGAAGAGTTTGCACACGCAACAGCTGACGACATGGAACACTTCCAGTCAGTCTTTGCAAAGAACGAAGGCGCAGTCTCTGCACCAGGTACAAACATCCACTTCTCTGAACACATGATGAAGATGATGGATATTAAGGGAATCAAGAAAGCATTCATCACCTTGCACTGTGGCTTAGGTAACTTCCATGACATTGAAGTAGAAGACCTTACAAAGCACAAGATGGATTCTGAAGAGATGCACATCAATGCTGATGCTTGTCGTATTGCCAATGGTGCTAAACAGGCAGGACATCGCCTGTGCGCTGTCGGTGCAAGTGTTGTTAAGGCTACAGAGACAGCCGTTGGTACAGATGGTATGTTGAAAGAGTACGATGGCTGGACCAATGAATTTATCTTTCCTCCATACAACTTTGGCTTTGCTGACTCTATGTTGGTTAATTTCTATCACCCATATTCAACCTTATTGATGGAAACAGCAGCCTTCGGAGGTTATGATCTTGTGATGGAAGCATATGACAAAGCGGTAAAGAATGGTTATATGTTTGGTTGCTTCGGCGACTCATTGTTGATTCTCAACGATTAATATGCACATAGTTTATTTATCCCTCGGCACAAATCTTGGCAATAGAAAGGCTATTATGCACGAGGCGATAGCATTGATAGAAAAAAAGATTGGCACAGTTTTGCGCCAATCTTCTTTTCATGAAACGGAGCCTTGGGGGTTTGAGAGTCCTAATCTCTTCCTCAATGCCTGTGTATGTGTCTCCACATCGCTTGCTCCCCGACAGTTATTAGAGACTACTCAAGCCATAGAAATAGAGATGGGACGAGTAAAAAAGTCTATCAATGCACAATATACAGACCGCATCATAGATATTGACATCCTGCTTTACGACAAGCTAAATATCAATGAACCAGACCTTATCATTCCCCACCCTCTTATGGAAGAGCGTGAATTTGTTATGCTTCCTTTAAAGGAGATATGGGAGGATTAGACGGCCTCAAGTCATAAAATAAACTAAATCTATTTGTTTTAAGTGTTTTCAAACTTATACAACCCTGACATAAAATATAACAAACCAATATTATTGACTAATAAGATAAACAAATGAAAAGAACTTTATTATTAGTACTAACTGCGTTTTCTAACATTCTACTTGCTAACGCAGAACCCATCACCAAAGCACGCGCTTTAAGTATAGCAAGTAAATACATTAACAACCCAAAGCTATCGAACGATACTCCAAAAACCCGCTCATCACAAGCTAATGAGCAACCAGCTTATTACATTTTTACTAATCCAAACGACAAGAAATTCGTTATTATCTCTGGAGAAAGTAAACTCAACGAGGTCGTGGGTTATGGAGATAAGATGACAGAAAACCCCAACGACCAGCCTCCATACTTCAAACTGTTCTTAAAGGAATATGAACGTGTTGTAAAAGAAGTGCGTTCTAAAGCTACAGCTACTACCCCACAGCGTCCTATCAAACGAAAGGTGGAACCCTTGCTTACTTGTAAATGGAGCCAGTATGACCCTTTCAATAAGTACACCCCACTAAGTAATGGTCAGCATACACCTACTGGTTGTGTTGCAACAGCCACAGCACAGGTGATGTTCTACAACAAATGGCCTAAGAACCGACCACAAGATTATATAGCATCAACAGGTGATGATGCTAAGAAAAGCGCTACTTATTGGTGGGATGAGATGAAGAACACGACTAATGAGATGAGAACGGAACAATCTCGACAAGCCGTTGGCGTGTTGATGTATGATATTGGTAAGGCTGTCCATATGAGATACTATATTAAAGGAAGTGACTCAAATTTACAGCGTGCCTGCAATGCACTTCGCGACAAGTTCGACTATACCGTACGTTATCTTGACAAAAACTTCCTTCCTGCCAATGAGTTCATCAATGAGGTGATGCAAGAAATCTCAGATGGATATCCAGTCTTAGTAGTAGGTGGACCTCATGCCTTTGTTTATGATGGATATGACGAGCAGGGACTCATTCACACCAACTGGGGCTGGGGAGGCGAAAACGACGGATACTTCGACATCAACATAGTTACCCTTAATGTTTCAGGCTTTGCCCTCAATAGTGGAACATTCTGGGACGACATCTCAGTTGTCTTTGCCCATCCTAATGACGGCAAGGCTGTTCCTTTTAAGGATATAGAACGCGGATTAGATGCAAGAACCACCACATCGCTCACTATTGACAAGACTGAAGCAAACCGCTATGAAAGTTTCAGTGCTAAGATTGAGAGGTTAGGTTCGTATAGTTCCGTGAAAGGTGAACTTGGTGTATTCACTGGGAAGGTTGCACTTGCCCTCTATAATGAGAAGAACGAACGAGTAAAAATCTTTGATTCAACTGCTGGCGACCAGACTTGGTCATCCATCTTTACTTCCATGTCATTTGATGTTACTGATATTAACTTTAAGGATATTGCTGACGGAAACTACCGTTTGGTACCAGTATTCTCTGAAATGCTCGATATCAAGACGAAGGAACATGGTGACTGGAAGCCAATCAATCACGCCAATGAGATAGAAGTAAAACTCACTCCAAATGCAGTACAGCTCAATACAAATAACCCAAAGGATGTAGTTGTTATTGAAAAGGCTCCAAGTCTACTTGCACCCTACTATGAAGGTTCTGGATTTAAAGGTGCATACAGCTTCACGATGTATAACCCTGGACGTGAAGAGGTGCGTGGCGAACTTGTGATGACACTTACAAATCAAGAGACAAAGAAAGAATATAATGGTTATCTTCTTACTCCAAACGTTGTTGCACAACGCCTTGGCCGAACCACATTTGTCATTAATATGCTTCCACTATATTACAACAAACCAAGTTTAGGGAATCTTCCAAGAGGTAAATATGACGTCAAACTATCAATAAAAGCCAATAGAAAAGGAACCGAAGTAGAGATACCTATTGACATGAAAGAGCCTTTCGAAATCGAAGTGTTACCTTATGTCAATAATGGAAATATTGAATTAACTTTCCTTGATTACTATGTTGATAATGCATACGCTAATTATAGCACCTTCAATCTCGATAAGATAAAGAATATCAGTCTGCAAGTACATTCTAAAGTATCTGGTTATCAGATTAAGAATGGCTACCGTGGTCCTATCCATTATCGCCTACTTGATTTGACAAGTAATAAGTGGATTGAATTAGGAACAGCTCATAATGTTTATCTTCCTTGTGATGCAGACAACAATGCAGCCCAAACACGTATCACATTCTCTGCTTCTCAGTTAGAGCCTAACCATTCATACGAAATACATTTAGAGCTTGAGCGAGGCGGACAACGACAAGATACATGGAACCCACTTGTACTACGCAATGTCTTCAACACCATCAATGAGTTAAATCCTACAGGAATCAATTCGATTAATTACAACAAAAATACCGCAAAAAATATCTTTACACTACAAGGTATTCGTCTATCAAAGACTTGGGAAGAACTCCCTGCAGGCATCTATATCATTGATGGTAAGAAAGTGATTAAGAAATAGGAAAGAGACTATCTGTATAACAAATACGAATATTATTGAGTTTTCAAACTCCAACAAAAAGATTAAAAGCCAAGTCGGTCATTGTGTATTATCTCATAATATGCGATGACCGATTTTCTGTTAAGGCAAATCATACCATAATTACCAACCTCTTTGTAAATATTTTTCGCCGCTTCGATTTTTATTAAGGCTTAATTGGACTCGAATTAACGCCCTTTTAGCTTCTAAAAGGTGCCCTTTTGAAGTCTTATTAACGCCCTTTTGCAAGCCTATTAAGCACCTTTTGCAAACCATTCCTGTAACATTCTCAATATAAAAGAGTTACAAAGGTGCATAAAAAGACTGTTTTTTACTATTTTACCACTATGACATCGGGAGATAATGTAAAGAAAATTCAAGTCTTCTAAAAGCTTTTAGAAAACCCTCTTACACGGACGTACTAATACTTAGAATATTGAGATAAAATAGAAAAGGAAACAAAACTATCTCTTAAGAGCAAATACAATAGTAGCAGGAGAAAAGAAAAAAGGTAAGAAAGTAAAGTATGGATAAACCAACTTTAACTTTCTTACCTTTTATTTTTTTGCTTTCAGAAATCTTACTTACGGAGACCCAAAGCCTTGATGATAGCACGGTAGCGCTCAATGTCGCGATCGTAGAGGTAATCGAGCAATGCACGACGCTTACCAACGAGCTGTGTCAATGAACGAGTTGTAACATAGTCCTTGCGGTTCTTCTTTACGTGCTCGGTCAAGTGCTTGATACGATAAGAGAAAAGAGCAATCTGGCTCTCAGCTGAACCTGTATCAGTTGTGCTCTGTGCCTTACCATACTGTGCGAAGATCTCTGCCTTCTTTGTCTTGTCTAAATACATAATTTTGTTTTGATTAATGTGATTTGCAATTACATCTTTCCGTCGTTAGCCGCCTTAATCACAACGGGTTACGACATCAAATGCATCGGACGTTCCGAAAATGCTGTGCAAAGTTACAACTTTTTATTGGAACCACAAACGTTTTCCATTTTTTATTCGTAATTTTGCAGCATAAATTTAGCGTAAGCTTTTTAAGGTATTTAAATGCAAGATATTCGTAACATCGCAGTTATTGCGCACGTAGACCATGGTAAGACAACCTTGGTTGACAAGATGATGCTCGCTGGAAAACTTTTCCGTGACGGACAAGACAACAGCGGAGAAGTTCTCGACTCTAATGACTTGGAGCGCGAACGAGGGATAACAATTCTGAGTAAGAATGTAAGTATTAATTGGAAAGGAGTAAAAATCAACATCCTTGACACGCCGGGTCACTCTGACTTCGGTGGTGAGGTTGAGCGTGTATTGAACATGGCAGACGGCTGTTTGTTGCTCGTAGACGCTTTTGAAGGTCCTATGCCACAGACACGTTTTGTGCTACAAAAGGCCCTTCAGCTTGGTTTGAAACCAGTTGTTGTTATTAACAAGGTAGACAAACCTAACTGTCGTCCTGAGGAAGTATATGAGATGGTATTCGATCTCATGTGCGACCTTAACGCTACAGAAGATCAGTTGAACTTCCCTGTTGTCTATGGTTCAGCTAAGAATGGCTGGATGAGTGAGGATTGGAAGAAGCCAACAGATAATATTGAATATCTGCTCGACCTCATTATTGAGGCAATCCCTGCTCCTAAGCAGATTGAAGGAACACCACAGATGCTGATTACATCTTTGGACTATTCAAGCTACACCGGACGTATCGCCGTTGGTCGTGTACACCGTGGAACATTGAAGGATGGACAGAATATTACAATCTGTCACCGCGACGGAACACAGGAACGCACTAAGATTAAAGAGCTCCATACCTTCGAGGGTATGGGACATAAGAAGACTGATGCCGTAGATTCAGGCGACATTTGTGCCGTAATCGGTCTGGAGAAGTTTGAGATTGGTGATACTATCGCTGATTTTGAGAATCCAGAACCACTGCCACCAATCGCTGTTGATGAGCCAACAATGAGTATGCTCTTCACCATCAACGACTCTCCTTTCTTCGGAAAAGAAGGTAAGTTCTGTACCTCTCGTCACATTAGCGATCGTCTGAACAAGGAACTTGAGAAGAACCTTGCACTTCGTGTGCGTCCGATGGAGGACTCTATGGATAAGTGGATTGTTAGTGGTCGTGGTGTACTTCACCTCTCTGTCCTCATTGAGACAATGCGTCGCGAGGGCTATGAGTTGCAGGTTGGTCAGCCACAGGTTATCTATAAGGAGATTGATGGTCAGAAGTGTGAGCCTATTGAGGAGTTGACAATTAACGTACCAACAGATTTCTCAAGTAAGATGATTGATATGGTGACTCGTCGTAAGGGTGACCTTCTCGGTATGGATGCTGAGGGTGAGCGTGTGAACATCACCTTTGAAATACCATCACGTGGTATCATTGGTCTGCGTACCAACGTCTTAACAGCCAGCCAGGGTGAAGCTATCATGGCACACCGTTTCAAAGATTATCAACCATTCAAGGGCGAAATCGTACGTCGTACAAATGGTTCAATGATTGCATTGGAAGCTGGTACTGCCTACGCATACGCTATCGATAAGTTGCAGGATCGTGGTAAGTTCTTCATCGATTCAGGTGAGGAAGTTTATGGCGGACAGGTTGTTGGCGAGCATGTTCACGACAATGACCTCGTTATCAACGTTACGAAGGCAAAGCAGTTGACCAACGTCCGTGCATCTGGTTCTGACGAGAAGGCACGCGTTATCCCTAAGACCGAGATGAGTCTTGAGGAATGTCTTGAGTACATCAAGGGCAACGAGTATGTTGAGGTAACTCCAAAGAACATTCGTATGCGTAAGATTACGCTCGATCACAATGATCGTAAGCGTGAGAGTAAAGAATAGACATCTTACTAATAATAAGTTAGAAAGGCGGCTGTCCACAACGGATAGCCGCCTTTCTTCTTTAACCCAAGTCTATTAGACAAACCTTTTTCCTGAATGCCCAACACATAATTCAACTCCTCTTTACCTAAAAATAAATTCATAGAAACATAGATTACACGCCTTATCCATCTCTAAATAAATGAAAATAGTGTACGTTCAATATAGATAGAAGCAAATTAAAATAACAAGAAACATCAAGACTTTCAGCGAAAATATGTATCTTTGCTTTATCAAAGATTAGGAGTTGAACAAACGTCAGAGTAGACATAACAATCAACCTAATTATTTTGCACGAACAATATATTCAACAAAAACATATTCAATGAGCACGATTATCTATCCATCCCCTATATTTGGACCAGTTCACAGCCGTCGATTAGGTATTTCCTTAGGCATTAACTTGATGCCAGCAGACGGTAAGATATGCACATTCGACTGCATATACTGCGAATGTGGCTTCAACAAAGACCACCGCACAAAGACGCCCCACCCTACTCGTGAACATGTTGCGGAAGCTTTGGAAACCAAGTTAAAGGAGATGCAACAAGAGAATATTCACCCTGATGTATTGACTTTTGCAGGTAATGGTGAGCCTACCTCCCACCCACACTTTGATGAAATCATTGACGACACAATCCGTCTACGTAATAAATATTGCCCACAAGCAAAGATTTCTGTCCTCAGTAACTCTACCTTTATCCACCGTCCAAAGATTCATAAAGCGCTGGCAAAGGTAGACAACAACATTCTGAAACTCGATACCATCAATGCTGAATATATCAATAAGGTAGACCGCCCTACGCAGCCTTCCTATGATGTAAACCGAATCATTGCAGATATCAAGTCTTTCAACGGACAAGCAATTATCCAGACAATGTTTATGAAGGGGACTACTGAAGGCGGATATGATGTTGACAACACAACAGAAGCCTTTGTTGCACCGTGGCTTGAAACAATCAAAGAGATTGCTCCACGTGAGGTAATGATTTACACTATCGATCGTGAAACACCCGACCTACACCTACAAAAGGCTACACACGAAGAATTAGATGCTATCCGTGATCGTGTCATTGCATTGGGAATCCCTTGCACAGCATCGTATTAACATTTCTATATTCTTAATATTTCCATCAAAGAGAAACTCATATTTATAGAAAAACTACCCAATACGAAAATATTAATCAATCATAATGGACGCACTTTTGATGCGTCCATTTCATTTTGACGAATGTATAAACCTTCCGCCTTTTAAGTTCAGTTGAGAGTTGCTTGCATTACCAGAAGCCTACAGAGCCTACTGAAATGTCATAAATTTTCTTGGTCTTACAATCTCAATACATGCTCTTTTGGCTTCTAAAAGACGCCCTATTGACTTGCAAAAGGTGCCCTTTTGAGGTCTAACTAACGCCCTTTTGAAGTCCAATTAAGCACCTTTTACTTTACAACTTTACAACTAATTGATTCTCTGCTGATTGCAAGCTTGCTACTTACACGTATTTTTGCCTATGTTTTTGATATTTTATTCGAATTTATGTAATGATTTTTCAAAACCTCATCTACGAAAAATAAAGCACAAATCAGGCACCAGTTTAACCCAAATCAATAAATGAATAAAATAAAAAAGGAGAGTCAACCTCACGGCTGGCTCTCCCATCATCAAAAATTTATAGGTATGAAAATTATAATTTACTGATGATTCCTTCTTCACTTCCTCGTACGAATTCGAGGATGTTACGGATTGCAGGTGAGTCTGGCACCTGCTGTTCAATCTGGATACAAGCATCAAAAACTGATGTCTGACCATGAAACAACAAACGATAAGCATTCGCAATATGCTTAATTACCTTATCATCAAGCCCCGCAGTCTTACTTACAGTTGTATTTACACCATTAAAACCAATAGGTGAGCCACCAGCTATAATATAAGGAGGGACGTCCTTAGAGAAGGTTGTACCAGCTTGTACCACAGCATATTCACCAACACGAGTATTGGCTTTCTCAACAACATTAGATGAGATAAGAGCACCGGTACCAATGTTACAATCACCAGCCACCTTTGCGCCATAACCAAAGACACAACGGTCACCAACAACAGTGTCATGACTGATATGTGCACCTTCCATCAAGAAGTTGTTTGAACCAAGAACTGTCTTGCAACCACGATGTGTAGCACGATTGATGACAACATTCTCTCGAATAATATTATTATCACCTATAATCAGTTCACTCTTCTCGCCCACGAACTCAAAGTCCTGTGGCAAGGCAGCAAGTACTGAACCTTGGTGAATCTTGTTTCCGTTACCCATACGAGTACCATTTAAGATACTCACAAAGGGGAAGATAATACAGTTATCGCCAATGACAACATCATCCTCTATATATACGAATGGGAATATCTTACAGCCGTCTCCAATCTTTGCCTTTGGAGAGATATCAGCTTTTGGACTAATTTCGCTACTCATAATCTTAAATATTTAATTTTTCAGTATCTACCAACAATCACCTTCAAGGACAGCCTTATCAGTTATGTCGGTAATCATAATTATGACATACTAATGAGAATTTTGCTCAGAATGATTCTGAATTGTAAATTAGAAGTAATCATAATTATACATTATGAATTGTGAATTATAAATTAACATTAGTAATCATAATTATGAATTATGAATTGTGAATTATGAATTACTTCGCACCTCCACCTAAGGCCTTGTACAGATTAACAATCGACTGAAGCTTTGTGAACTGCTCCTGTACCTGTGAGATTTCAGCATTAAGCAGACTCTGCTGTGCGGTAATAACCTCAAGATAAGTGCTTGAACTCTGAGTATAAAGCATCTGTGTATGCTCAACATTCGTCTTCAAGACATCAATCTGCTGCTTACGCAACTGCTCCTTTTCATTAGCAGCATTGTATGCTACAAGCGCATTGCTCACCTCAGAACCTGCTTTAAGAATACTGTTCTGCCATGTATTGTATGCCTGCTTATATTTATCTTCAGCAACACGCAAACCTGCTGTCAGCTGGCCACGCATAAAGATAGGTTGTGTAAGACTTCCTACAACACTTAAAAGAAGTTTTCCAGGATTTACCATACCACCACCATTCGTCCATGCGCCAGTAGGAGAGATGGTCAATGCTGGATAGAAACGGCTGCGAGCAGTTTGAACATTATAGAAGCACTGTGCCAAAGCCATTTCATTTGCATGAACATCCGCACGATTGCTCAACAACTGTACACCAATTCCACCTGCGAAGTTAGCTGGCAGACTCTGATTATCAAGACTACCACGTGCTATGGTCTGAGCAGGCTCACCAAGGAGTAAGCTAAGCGTATTCTCTGTCTCACGAATCTGACGACGAATGTCCGCAGCCTGTGTCTGAACACTGTAAAAAGCAGCCTCAGCACTCTGTACACTCGTTGAACGAGCACGACCAAACTCCATCTGCAGTTTCATCACATCCCAAGTATTCTTGGTCAGACCTAACATATCATCAACAATCTGCTTTTGACGGTCGAGCATTAAGAGAGTATAATAAAGATTAGCGACACTACTAATAAGCGTAGTCTGCGCATAAACCTTATAGTCTTGTGCCTGAATCATCGTCATCTGAGCAGCCTTCTTTGAAGAACGCAACTTACCAAAGAGGTCTATTTCCCAACTTGCTGAGACAGGAAGTGAGTAAGACTGTGTAGATGATGTATGTGTACCGAAATGAGAAATAGTTCCTGTCGGTGCAAAGACGACTGATGGCAAGAAAGACAACTTGGCCGCCTTAACCTGCTGCTCAGCAATATCAACATTCAATGCAGCATTGAGCAAGTCTGGATTATTATTAACTGCCTTCTCAATAAGAGCCTGCAGATGTGGGTCAGTAAAGACACTGCGCCATGGCAGATTACCAAAGTCGTTAGCACCCTCAAGCACAGCCTTATCATCAACAGGGTCACGCACAATGCCGTTCGTCTTCACATCTGGACGTTCGTAATTGCCATAGAGACTCTTACAGCCTGTCAGTGACAGGGCTGCAAGAGCTATGATGATTATATTTAATTTCTTCATTGTTATTCCTTTATTAGTGTCTACTCTTCAATCTTATAATCCGTTGCAGATCCCTTTGAGAACTGCTCAAGTTCCTTGATAACATCACGGCTTGCCTCATCCTCAAATACGAGAGGCTTAACACGCTCCTGCAAGTACTGGAAGAAGGCGAACAGAGCTGGTACAACGAATACCTGACAAAGTGTACCGATAAGCATACCACCTACAGCAGCAGCTCCCAACGTCTGGTTACCATTACGACCTACACCACTTGCAAACATCAATGGTAACAAACCGATAATCATTGCAAGAGAGGTCATAAGGATAGGACGCAGACGAGCACCAGCACCTAAGATTGCTGCATACTTAATAGCCATACCTGTACGACGACGCTCAAGAGCGAACTCTACAATAAGAATAGCATTCTTTGCCAACAGACCAATCAACATAATCAGCGAAATCTGCATATAGATATCATTGTTATGTCCGAAGATTAACGTAAAGATAAATGCACCAGACAAACCGATAGGAATAGAAAGAATTACAGCCAAAGGAAGGATGTAGCTCTCATACTGAGCACTCAAAATCAAGTAAACGAATACGATACAAAGAACAAAAATCATTGCGGTAGAGTTAGATGCCTCCTTCTCTGAACGAGTCAGACCAGAGAACTCATAACCATAACCCTGTGGCAATACTTGTTTTGCAACCTCCTCTGCAGCCTGAATAGCCTGACCAGAAGAGTAACCATCAGCTGGTGTAGCATTGATTGCGATAGAGGTAAAGAGGTTGAAACGAGTGATATTTGATGGACCATAGACACGCTTCAAAGTACAGAACTCGCTTACAGGTGCCATTCCACCAGCTGTTCTTACATAGATATTCGTCAGTCCATCCTCATTCATACGACTCTCAACCGTACCTTGAATCATAACACGGAAGAGTTTACCATAAGCGTTGAAGTTCGAAGCATACATACCACCATAATATCCCTGCAATACTGAGAGAATTGCAGCTGGTGATGTACCTGCCTGTTTTGCCTTTGCCACATCAACATCTACCATATACTGTGGATAGTTAGGGTTATAGGTGGTAAGTGCTCGGCTAAACTCTGGTCGCTTGTTCAATGCAGCCAAATAGTCCTGTGCTACCTTATAGAACTTATTAAGGTCGCCACCCGTCTTATCCTGCAACACGAAAGACACACCATTTGTGAGTCCATAACCAGGAATCATTGGTGATCCAAAAGCAATAATCTGTGCACCCTTGATACTTGCTGTCTGCTTGTAAATCATACCCAAAATCATATTAGATGATGTAGGGTCGATGAACAAACCGGCTATACCTGCGCCATCAAAGACAGACTTAATGCGGTCTATCATTCCATACTTACGCTCGGCAAATGGTTTTAACTTGATAATAAAGGTTGACTGGTTAGAACCCTGTCCTGCCATGAAGTTGTAACCAACAATTTGCTCACGACGTTCGATATATGGGTTACTTGCCAACATCTTATCAACTTGATCAGTTACCTTTTGAGTCTCTACCTGTGATGTACCCGGTGGCAAACTAATCATTGCAAACAACGTACCTGTATCCTCATTTGGAACAAGACCAGTCTGCGTGAATTTCATTGTTACAACAAGTGCAACAATACCTAATATAACCGCAAGACTGGAAATCCAACGATGGTTGATGATCTTCTCAACAACCTTCTGATACTTTGTGTTTATCTTGTCATACTGCGTATTGAAAGCCATGTGGAAACGGTCAACACGTGACAACTTCTTATGCTCGTCCTTACTATGTGGCTTCAAGAAGATAGCACAAAGCGCAGGAGACAATGTCAAAGCATTCAAAGCAGAGATAACAATAGACACAGCCATCGTCACACCGAACTCACGATAGAATGTACCAGAGGTTCCACCCATAAATGATACTGGAACGAATACGGCTGCCATCACCAGAGTAATAGAGATAATAGCACCAGAGATTTCGTTCATTGCATCAATAGCTGCTGTCATAGCGCTCTTATAACCTAAGTCGAGCTTTGCATGTACAGCCTCAACGACCACGATGGCATCATCGACTACAATCGCAATTGCCAACAGCAATGCCGAGAGTGTCAGCAGGTTGATGGAGAATCCGAATACCCAAAGGAAGAAGAAGGTTCCTATCAAAGCCACTGGTACTGCTATCATTGGAATTAACGTTGAACGAATGTCCTGCAAGAAGATATACACAACGAAAAATACCAATAAAAGAGTTATAAACAATGTAAAGACAACCTCTTCGATTGAAGCAAAGAGGAACTCTGTTACATCCTGCTCAATTGTAACTTTCATGCCCGGCGGCATCTGCTTCTGAGCATCAGCCAAGGCAGTCTTCACATCATCTGCAATCTGTGTAGCATTTGAACCAGCGACCTGGTTTACCATACCAATAACAGCAGGACGGCTGTTGTTCTTCATCATAACTGAATACATCAGACCACCCAACTCAACCTTTGCTACATCGCGCAAGTGAACGGTTTGACCATTGGTATTGCTTGAAATAATGATATTGCCATACTCCTCTGGAGTCTTTAGACGTCCCTTATAACGCATGGTATACTCAAACTTCTGATTGCTCTGCTCACCAAATGAACCCGGCGCAGCCTCAATATTCTGCTCTGCCAAAGCCATAGATACATCTGATGGGACAAGTTTATGCTGCTTCATCTTATCTGGATACAGCCAGATACGCATAGAGTAGGTCTTCATACCCGGTATGTGTACGTCACCGACACCATTGATACGCTTCAACATTGGCACGATATTGATATTGTTATAGTTCGTCAAGAACTCATCATCATATCGTCCGTCATCTGTTGTCAATGAATACATAACAACATTTGAGCTCTGACGCTTTGACACCGTCACACCCGCACGTGTTACCTCAGCAGGCAACAACGCCTGTGCTTGTGACACACGGTTCTGTACATTGACTGCTGCCATATTAGGGTCTGCACCCTGCTTGAAGTAAACAGTAATCATTGCCATACCAGCATTGGTTGCTGTTGACTCCATATAAGTCATGTTCTCAACACCATTGATACTCTCCTCCAATGGTGTAATAACTGAATTTAATACGGTCTGTGCATCAGCTCCTTGATAAAATGTCTGAATAGAAATCGTAGGAGGTGCAATATTCGGATATTGTTCAATAGGCAGTGATATCAATCCAATGATACCCAAGAGTACAAAGAAGATTGATATAACCGTTGACAATACCGGTCGTTTGATAAAATTCGTAAATGTCATAATACCTAATTCTTTATTTAGGGTTTATAAATGTCGAATGAGTTAAGCAATTCATCATCACCCATCATTCAACACCTATCACCCATCACTTACTTATCTTCTCCCTTCATAGCTTTGAGGAAGCCTGATGCTGAGCCTTGATTTGCACCCAACTTCTCTGCTTTCTCAATGGCTTTATCATACTCTGCAGGTGTAAGTGCTGTTATCTTTGCGCCATCCTCAAGACTTGAAAGGCCCTTGCTCACAATACGGTCGCCCATTTTAAGACCACTTGTAACAATATAATTGATGCCATCATTCTGTGGGTCGACAGTTATCTCGGTATAATGTACCTTACTATCACCATCAACCTTATATACAAAGATCTTATCTTGAACCTGTACAGTAGCTTCCTGTGGTACTAACAAAGCACGGTTATTATTCTTTGCAATAACAATCTGACCGCTACCACCGCTCTTCAACAAGTGTTCTGGATTAGGGAAACGTGCAATAACACTTACTGTACCAGTTGTTGCATCTATAATACCACTGGTTTTAACAACTACACCTTCATGGTTATAAATTGTACCATCAGCTAACATCAAACTTACACTTGGGAAAGACTTGATAGCATTATTCAAACCATTATTAGTACGGCTGAGCTTTAAGACATCAGACTCTGTCATTGAGAAGTAGACTTCTATAGAAGAAGTGTTGCTCACTGTGGTAACAGGCTGTGCAGAAGATGCGCTAACCAAAGCACCTTCCTTATAAGGAAGACTACCCACATAACCCGATGCTGGACTCTTCACATAGCAGAAACCGAGGTTATCTTTAGCTGTTGCGAGCATTGCCTGAGCCTGACGAACAGCAGCATGTGCCTGTGTTACTGCTGCATTAGCAGATGCTACGCCACTCTGTGCTTGGCTAACAGCAGCCTGGGCAGTCTCATACGCATTCTTTGCTGATTCCAACTCGTACTCACCTATTACCTTATTATTATAAAGGTTCTTACTGTTACTATAAGTCAATCGTGAAGTTGCAGCCTGCGCATTGGCTGAATTCAGACTTGCATTAGCCTGAACAACACGAGCCTGAGCACCTGCAACACCACTCTGTGCTGATACGACTTGAGCTTCAGCCTGACGAACAGCAGCCTGATAAGTAGAGTTATCTACCACGAAGAGCACCTGTCCTGCACGAACATACTCACCTTCATGTACATAAAGTTTTGTGATAAAACCACTAACTTTTGGACGTACCTCAACATCCTGCACACCCTTAATGGTTGCTGGGAATGTCGTCTTCAACTGTGCATTGGCTGCACCAATTGTAATTACTGGATACTCATCGCTTGTTGGAAGGCTTTGTTTTCCTCCACCACAACTGGTAAGTAACAAGAACATTGCTGCTATAGCAGACAATAAGATACTTTTTTTCTTCATACTTATTTAATATATATTCTTTGTTTATCTTAATTCAACAGGACAAACTAAAGTTTAACCTGCATACAGTAAGTTAATTTACTATGAAAGCAAAGCACACTGAAAACTATGTTATATCATTATAGTTTTCAGTGTGCAAATTTACATATTATTATTTAATCCAACTCTGTTTATAGCCTCTTTTTTAACAATAATTGGCTATATCAAACCGAGTTCCTTTGCCATTTCCCTCAATAAAGCTAAAAGTGGTTCACGTTCATTAGGAACTCTATTGTCAAGGACGGCATCTTTCAGTGTTTGTTTTAATACACCGACCTCCCTACTTGGTTTCAAATTAAACATCTCCATAATCTCGTTTCCATCAACACAAGGTTGTAAAAGACGCTTATAATCACGATCTTTCAAGTCCTTTAGTTTCTCACGAACAATACGGAAATTATCCAAGAAGCGTTGTTTTCGAACTGCATTCTTACTTGTTATATCAGCCTCACAGAGTGTCATCAAGTCATCTATGTCATCACCTGCATCATTCATCAAGCGACGTACAGCAGAATCAGTTACCTCCTCATCAGCAATAGCAATCGGACGCATGTGTAAATCAACTTGTTTCTGCACATACTTCATCTTGCTATCCATCGGGAGTTTAAGACGACGGAAGATAGTTGGGACCATCTTTGCACCGACAAAGTTGTGGTTATGAAAGGTCCATCCTACTGTTGCATCCCAACGTTTACACTTAGCCTTACCGACATCATGCAACAATGCCGACCACCTCAACCAAAGATTATCCGTATGTTTACAAATATTATCTAACACTTCTAAGGTGTGATAGAAGTTATTCTTATGTGCACGTCCATTTCTTGTGTCTACAACGTCAAGTGCTACAAGCTCCGGCAGTATGAGCTGTAAGAGTCCACAACGATATAACTCTATAAAGCCCTTGCTTGGAGTTGCTGTCATCATTATCTTATTCAACTCCTCCTCAATACGCTCTCCACTAATAATCTTAATTCGTTCAGCATTACGCTCCAAAGCCTCGAAAGTCTCGTCTTCTATGAAGAAATTAAGCTGTGTTGCAAAACGTACACAACGCATCATACGCAATGGATCATCTGAGAAGGTTACATCTGGGTCAAGTGGCGTACGGATAATACCATCCCAAAGGTCATCAATACCACCGAATGGGTCAACCAATTCGCCAAAGCGTGCTTTATTCAAGCAAACAGCCATCGCATTAATCGTAAAGTCACGACGATTCTGATCATCTTCTAACGTACCGTCTTCAACTATTGGTTTCCTACTGTCGTGGCTATAACTTTCCTTTCGCGCACCAACAAATTCCACCTCTATATTCTTATACTTTACCTGTGCAGTTCCAAAATTACGGAAAACAGACAAATGAGCCTTCTTTCCTAAGATGGCTTTCAATTCACTTGCAACCTGAATACCACTCCCAACAACAACGACATCAATGTCATTTGACGGACGTTCCAAAAACAAATCACGAACGTAACCACCCACAACATAGCATTCTAATCCAAGTTTATCAGCTGCTGTTGAAATATGATGAAATATATCTTTGTCTATAAGCTGTACCAATTCGGCATCTGAAAGATCTCGCATAAAATAATGTTATCTTTTATAATAAGAGTCATGCAAAGATACATATTTTCCTCAACTCTCACAAGTTCAAAACTAAATGGATGTGCATTTTGTGCACAACACTTTGTTCTATGATAATCAAATCAACATGATTTAAGTCAAGTATTTAGGTAAAAAAGATTATACAGCATATTCGAGTCATTCATATAATAAAAGCCATATTAGAGGACAATAAACCATCATTAAACTGTTAACAAAAGTAAACTACCACAACTCTATCACGATTTATATGTTAATTATGTTTTTGTTTTAAAAACTTTCCAAGCTGACTATCTGCTATTTACAGAAGAATTGCTAACTTTGCACTCCGTTAAAAAAATAGATAAAGAGCTTGACAACAAGTTTTAAGAATAGGTAAAAGAAGTATAACAACCGAATACACATTTGTGATGTCATAACCCTACGGTGTTATTTGACAGAAGTATTTAGAATGAGAACTAAGTACGACTATTTTAACAAAGTTCTTTAAGGATAACAAAAGAATCAAAGGGTTTACGACATCTATAAGCGTAATTAGGATAATAAAACAAGACAAAAATGAAGAAAGAATATCAAAGACCATCCACTCTTCTGGTGAAAATGGAGACTGAAGGTGATTTCTTAATGGATAGTGCACATGGTACTCAACACGAGGGCTTTACTAATAGTAACAACCCTACTCCTGTAGTTGATGATGGTACTGATGACGACTCACCATTCTAATCAAAAAAGATTAAACTTATCACAAAAACGAATAAAATCAAAAAGAACAATATGAAACATTTTAAGACATACTTGCTGTGTTTAGGACTTGCTCTCACTACAGCATCATGCTCACAAGACGACTTTGATAGCACTGAGGCAACCAGCGAGAAACTGGTTGAGATGAGTTTTATTGCAGGCTCTTCACAGCCTGTCACACGTACAGTACTTGGCTCAGACGGCGCAACTGTTACTTGGCAAACAAACGACCAGATTGGTATTGGTTACTATAGTGCACCAGGTAATAAGAGTCTACCATTTAAGACATCATCAACAGGTAGTAACGTCATCTTTTGGGGACAAGCAGCTGATCAACAAAACCCCTACTTCATGATGTATCCTTATCAGGAAGATGCTAAAATTCTTCAAAAGAACAACGTAACAGCTGAATACCAATATACTTTCCCAAAGAATCAGCAGGCGGTAGCAGGAACATTTGATCCAAAGGCAAATGTATCTGTTGGTATCATTCCACAGCGTGGAAAACCATTCATTGCATACAATGTTGGTGGTTTGCTTCGCTTTACCATCAAAGGAACTTCAAACGTAAAGCAGGTAAAGTTACTTTCTATTGGGCAGGAGAACCTTGCTGGTAATTTAAAGTCAACCATCACTTTTGCTAATGATGGAAAGATTAGTGCGGCTACAAATGTGTTCACTACGGCTTCTCCAGTGGTAAACCTCAAAGCCGAGTCTGGCAACCTTGAGGAAAACAAAGCATATTATATAGCACTCCCTGAACAAAAGCTTTCACAAGGTTTAACACTTGTCTTTATCATGCAGGATGGCAAAGCTATCTTGAAGAAGGTTAAACAAGAAATCAATATTCAGCGTGCTCAGGTTTATAACCTCGGAGAGATGACACTTGATGCTACTAAGGCTAAAGAGTTTATTCTCAAAAATCAGGCTTTAATTGAGGCTGTTGGGGCAAAAGTATCAGGCTTAATAACAACCGCAGATGGACACATGGACATTTACGCTGCAGACAACTTGGAGAAGATTCTTTCTTTCAAGGGTACGTTGGAAATAAAAAACAATGACAAGCTTACGTCAATTGATGAACTACAATACTATCGTAACGTTAATGGACTGAACCTTCAAGATAACAAGAACCTTGCAGGAGAGCTCGACTTCAACAAATACCCACAGCTTACAAATACAATTTTAGTTAGCAATAGCCCATTGGTAACCAAAATAGATGTAACAGGATTGGATAAGCTTAGAGGTTTTTATTCTCACCACATGGATGGTCTAAAAGAAGCTGTTGTAAAAGATAATACAAATCTATTAGAGCTATCTCTATATGATAATAAAGTCATTAAAAACATTGATGCAAGTAATCTCCCTTCTCTCAAAACTCTGAGAGCATACTCTAACCCAGAGGTCTTGTCTATCAATACAACCAATGTTCCAAACCTGAACGAGTTGAATATTGGTAATAATCCGAAGATGACAAACCTTATTGGTTGGAAAGATAATCTGGAAATAAAGAAGTTCATTGCAAATAAAACAAATATTGAGAGTTATGACTTCTCAAAACAAACAAAGTTGGAGGAAATTAACTTTGTGGGTGCAGCAGTAAAGGAAATCAAAGGATTATCTGCAAGTGGTGCTAATCTTAAAACATTAAGTTTGGCAAACTCCCATGTTAACTCTTTAGATATTTCAAACAATCCAAACCTCACCACAATAGATTTATATGCAGTGAAAGAACTTACTGCATTGGATGTTACTCATAACCCCAACTTAACATCATTACGCGTACCAATGACCTCTATAAGTACACTTGATGTTTCAAACAACACTAAGTTGACATATTTAGGTGTAGCACATTGCAAACTTTCAACATTGGACATACGCAATATACCAGGCTTAACAACATTCTATGCAGGCTCTCAAAGTAATTCAGCAGGTATTGTGCAAATGATTACTGTTACAATGACACAAGCACAGAAGACAAAATTTGGCAATATCTTCTTTGAGAATGCGTCTGGTCCAAACAATAATTATGAAGGAAGTAACAATTACGTAAAAGTAAACGTTCAGTAAAGAAATAAACTATATTTCTATGCATACTCATTTAAGAGCGGGAGCACCCTTAACAGGCGCTCCCGCTCTTTCGTCTTATAGCCTTTCGTATAGCATTAGACAAAGTATTACGAAGATAAAAGCAGCTACAAGAAGAGGACAAGCTCCAATATCTGAATTCTTGTCATATATAATTTCGAATTGTGCAAAATAGTTTACAACTATCGTTTAATATGGGAATAAGTTGCCATCGAATCGTTAACAAAAGCAAACAAAACACCTCTATTGCGATTTATGTGTTAATAAAAACTTCGTCCTGAAAACTTTCCAAATTGATTATGTAATAATAATAGAAGAATAACTAACTTTGTACCCCGCTAAAAGAAATTAGGCAAAGAACTTAACAACGAGTTTTAAAAACCATGCAAAAGTAGTATAACAACCGAATACACATTTGTGATGTTACAAACCAACGGAGTTATTTGACAGAAGTATTTAGAATGAGAACTAAGTACGACTATTTTAACAAAGTTCTTTAAGGATAACAAAGAATCCAAAAGGTTTACGACATCTATAAGCGTAATTAGGTAAATAAAACAAAACAAAATGAAGAAAGAATATCAAAGACCATCTACTCTTCTGGTGAGAATGGAAACAGAAGGTGATTTTTTAATGGATAGTGCGCACGGTACTCAGCACGAGGGATTTACTAATAGTAACACCACTACCCCTGTAGTTGAGGATGGCACTGATGACGACTCACCATTCTAATCAAAAGAGATAAAACTTGTCACAAAAACGAATAAAACAAAAAACAATATGAAACATTTTAAGACATACTTGCTGTGCTTAGGACTTGCCCTTACCACAGCATCATGTTCACAAGACGACTTTGAAAGTAACGATACAGCCAGCGATAAGCTGATTGACATGAGTTTTACAGCTGGTACAGCCCAGCCTGTTACACGTACTGTACTTGGTGAAGATGGTTCAACCGTAACTTGGCAAACAAACGACCAGATTGGTATTGGTTACTATAGAGCACCAGGTGATAAGAGTCAACCATTTAAGACTCCTACTGCAGGAAGTGACGTACATTTCTGGGGTAAGGCAGCAGACGTCACTTCATCCTACTTCATGATGTATCCTTACCAAGAGAATGCAAAAATCAGTTATAAAAATAATTTACAAGCAGAATACAAATTTAGTTTCCCTAAAAATCAAACGGCTACTGCAGGCAGCTTTGATCCTAAGGCTAACATCTCTGTTGGTGTTATTCCAAAGCGTTATGAGCCATTTATCGCTTACAACGTTGGTGGACTCGTTCGTTTTACGATCAAAGGTACGGATAAAGTGAAACAAGTAAAATTATTTGCTATTGGACAAGACAATCTTGTAGGCGATATCACTTCTATGATCTCGTTTAAAACGAATGGTCAGATAAACAAGATGCAAACAAAGATGACTAATGGTACGCCTGTTGTAAATCTCGTTGCAGAGAATGGTGGACTGAAGGAAGAAACCCCTTATTATATAGCATTACCAGAGGAGAAAATATCTAAAGGAATTAGTATTATATTCACTTTAGATAATGGTAAATCTATCATTAAGAAAGTAAAACAAGAAATAAATATCGAGCGTGCTAAAGTGTACGACTTGGGAGAAATCGTATTAAATCCAACTTCTGCTAAAGCTTTCATCTTAAAAAATAAGGTACTCATTGATGCTGTCTCAAAGACAATCCATGGTCTTGAGCGTTATGGTAATGGAGATATGAATATCTATGAGGGTGAGAATCTTGAGAAGATTCTGTCTTTCAAAGGGACATTAACCATCCAAAACAATGACGAACTTACGACCTTAGATGAGTTACAGTATTATCGTAATGTAACAGGTCTAGATGTACAAAACAATAAGAATCTTGCTGGAGAAATTGATTTTAATAAATATCCACAACTCACGAATTACATTGTCATTAGTAATAGTCCATTAGTAACAAAAATTGACATCTCAGGATTGAAAGAACTGAAATTCTTATCAGCTCATCAACTGAATGGACTGACAGAAGCCAAAGTGGGCAACAACCCTAAAATGACTACACTTGCGTTATATGATAACAAGCTGCTTACTAAGATTGACGCAAGTAATCTTCCTGCTCTGGCAATATTGCAAGCTTATAACAATGGAGAACTGACAAACATCAATACATTGAACTCACCAAAGATACAAACTATCGATATAAGTAACACAAAGAAATTGACCCATTAACCTCAGTTATGTTAAAGGAATAACAACATTAGATTTAAGTAATAATACACACTTAACAGAACTAACAACGAATAATTCAGGTATTCGCGAGTTGAAGTTAGGGAGTAAAAACGGATTGAAAAAAGTAATTGTTTCAAGTGGTAAACTCTCATCTCTCGATATAAGTGAAGCTGGGAACATTGAGGATATAGCTGTAGGACTTCAAACTGATGCTACAGGGAAAGATCAACAGATAAAAATAACAATGACTCAGCAGCAAAAGGATTATTTCGACAGTAAGGGTATAATATTCACAGAGAATATCATAGCTAACAATAATGACAAGAATAAACCAAATAGCAATGTCAAGGTTATAATTAAACAATAATCTGGTTATAATACTTCAAAAGAGAGGATATGTTCACGGAGAAGTGACATATTCTCTCTTTCTTTTATAAACCCAAATTGGTCTTTAAGAACTAAGCATATTGTGCTATAATGAACAGCTCGGGGTTAATATGTTGCGAATTAAAAACTACAACATTAAGAGATTCTTCAACGAAAGAAATGAAAACACCGAACGCTTCAATCTACATTTCATCTGGTGAGAGAATGTCGTACTTCCCTTTTCAGAGAAATACACATATACTACAATAAAAGTTTAAATTTGTTTTGCTGTCACAATTAACACTTCACACAACTCATCTGTAATCCAATTAGTTATAAGCAAATAATAGATGACAGAAATGACAGGAAATTTAGTTTTGAAGGATTTCCTCTGTCATAGAAAAGCGCATAGGTATAATAAAAAAGAATAGTCTCTTACATCGCAGAGCCTATCATGGTGATTTGTGGAGGCTCCGCACGCATTGTGCCGATGGTAAGCACCAATGGTGCGGACGGTAAACACAAATAGTGCGGAGGTAGCAATAAGGTCTCAACAGAAAGATTAAACAGAAAAACAGACTAACTTTACAATCGCTCACAATCATTTACAAACCACCCCTTATGACAGGAATAGTTGTTAATTCATTCGTTTATTACAGCGAAATTACGTATTTTTGCAGTCAAATCAATATAAGACTATGGCAAGTCAACTGACAAAGACACAGCAGGAATTTCAAGATGTACTCGCAGAGTGCAGAAGTCTCTTTGAAAAGAAGCTCCATGACTATGGTGCTTCATGGCGTATTTTGCGCCCTTCTTCCCTTACTGATCAGCTTTTTATTAAGGCGAAACGCATCCGTTCTTTGGAGATTACGGGTGAAAGTTTGGTGGGTGAAGGTATTCGCCCAGAGTTCATCGCGCTAATAAACTATAGTATCGTAGGACTTATCCAGCTGGAAAAAGGCTTTGTCGATAGCGTTGACATGACCCCTGATGAGGCATTGGTACTTTACGACAGCTATGCAAAGGAGTCATACGAGTTAATGATAAAGAAGAATCATGACTATGGAGAGGCTTGGCGCGATATGCGTGTCAGCAGCTATACCGACCTTATCCTGACAAAGATTGAGCGCATTAAGGAGATTGAAGACCTTGGTGGTGCCACACTCGTCAGCGAGGGTATCGATGCCAATTATATGGATATAATGAACTACGCTGTTTTTGGAGCAATCAAACTACATGAATAAAATAAAGTCTATACTGGTAAACCTCAGCCGCACCCTACTTGCTTTGACATTCATCTTTTCGGGCTTTGTCAAAGCAATTGACCCTTTAGGTTCGCAATATAAGATTGCAGAATACTTAGAGGCAGTGCAGTTGTCGGCATATATTCCAGATTGGGCACAATTGATTTTATCTGTCGGACTATCAGCAATAGAGTTCACCTTGGGTGTGATGCTCTTGCTTGCTATTCGTCGCCGACTCGCCAGCAAGATATCTCTTATCATGATGGTAGTGATGACGCTTGTGACCCTTTGGCTTACTGTAAGCAATCCAATACAGGATTGTGGATGCTTTGGTGATGCCATTCATCTCACGAATACGCAAACATTCATCAAGAATCTAATCCTCTTGACAGCAGCCATCATCCTTGCATGCTGGCCACTTTATCAAATACGCTTTGTATCAAAAACAAATCAGTGGATAGCTTTTTATTTCACGATTGTCTTTATTGTCACAGCCTCCACACTGAGTCTTTATCATCTGCCTATCTTTGATTTCCGTCCTTATTACATCGGACAGAATATCAAAAAAGGAATGGAAATACCCAAAGGGGCTAAGCTAACGACTTATAAGACAACCTTCATTTGTGAGAAGAATGGCGCAACAAAAGAATTCACAGAGAATGATTACCCTTACAATGATTCTACATGGGTATTCAAAGATACACACCAAGAGATACTTGAAAAGGGTTACGAACCACCTATTCACGACTTTTCAATTACAGACGAAAAGACGGGAGAGGACCTTACCGATAGTATTCTAACCAAGGATGGATATACTTTCCTACTCATTGCCCCTGTATTGGAGCGTGCTGACGACAGCAACTTTGGTGAGATTGATGCTATCTATGAATATGCTAAGGAGAATGGTTATGGCTTCTATGGATTGACCGCAAGTACAGATAAAGCCGTAAAACACTGGCGAGATATTACCGGAGCCGAATATCCATTCTATGCAATGGATGGCACAACCCTAAAGACCATTATTCGAAGTAACCCAGGTTTGGTACTGCTTTATAAAGGTACTATCATTAATAAGTGGAGCCATAACGACCTGCCGAAACAAGCAGAACTGAACGCACCATTATCGCTTATTGAGGTAGGACGTGAACCAGAGAATGAGACATGGACAAAAATTGTATTGATTCTTATTTGTTATATCTTCCCACTAACACTCCTTATCGTAGCCGATCGCATTTGGTCATGGACACGATGGGTAAGAAAACGTGAGGAATGGTTGAGACAAAAGGAGCAATGGTTAATACAAAAAGAACAATCAAATAAATTATATCAACTTTTAAAACGTAAAAGACAAATGAGAAAGAAAATTGTAGCAGGTAACTGGAAGATGAACGAGACCCTGCAGGAAGGTGTTGCTTTGGCAAAAGAAATCAACGACTCATTGAAGGCAGAGAAGCCAAACTGTGATGTTGTTATCTGTACTCCATTCATTCACCTTGCAAGTGTTGCACAGGTATTGGACGCAGAGGGTGTTGCTCTCGGTGCTGAGAACTGCGCTGACAAGGAGAAGGGTGCTTACACTGGTGAGGTTTCTGCCGCTATGGTAAAGAGCACTGGTGCACAGTACGTTATCCTCGGTCACTCTGAGCGTCGCCAGTACTACGGTGAGACAGCAGAGATTTTGAAGGAGAAGGTACAGTTGGCATTGGCTAACGGTTTGAAGGTTATCTTCTGTTGCGGTGAGACTCTTGAGGAGCGTGAGGCTGAGAAGCAGAACGAGGTAGTAAAGGCTGAGCTCGAGGGTTCTGTATTCCACCTTTCTGCTGAGGAGTGGAAGAACATCGTTTTGGCTTACGAGCCAATCTGGGCTATCGGTACTGGTAAGACAGCTACATCTGATCAGGCTCAGGAGATGTTGGCTTACATTCGCTCTATCGTTGCTGAGAAGTATGGCAAAGAGGCTGCAGAGGACACAACAATCCTCTATGGTGGTAGCTGTAACGCAAGCAATGCTGCAGAGTTGTTCAGCAAGTCTGACATCGACGGTGGCTTGATTGGTGGTGCTTCATTGAAGGCTGCTGACTTCAAGGCTATCATCGACGCTTGGAAGAAGTAATTCAAAGAAAATCTAAGAGGCTGTATCAAATTGCTACTTGGTCAACAACCATTGGCATTTTTGATACAACCTCTATTTCAATTTTTATACACTAAAGAATGAAAAGACTCCTTACAATCATAGTTTTTATGCTGACTGCTGTTGTGGCTGTTAATGCCCAAGGGTCGGTGACGGTATCGCAGAGTGCCGAGATTGACGCATTGGTGAATGGCAAGAAAGCTTCAAAGAAAAATAATAAAGACCGACAGAAAGTAGAGAGTCAAAACGAGAGCGCACGTCCAGCTATCAAGACGCCAGACACGAAACAGCTAACTGTTCCAAAGCTAAATGAGCATAAGCCTGAAATAGCACGCCCAGAGAATAGCACCTTACAACCTGTCAGAACAAAGATTGTAAAACGTTTAGTCAGAAGACCGCACATCCCTTCATGGGATGAGGTTGAAGACACGCGGATTGTGACCAAACGTATCAAGAAAGGTACACAGAAAGTAAGAGGCTTCCGTGTACAAGTTTATAGCGGTGGTAATACTCGTATTGCTCACCAACAAGCAGACAAGGCGGGTCAGAAAGCGAAAGAACTCTTCCCAGAACAACCCGTTTATGTACATTTCTATCCACCACGTTGGATGTGTCTTGTTGGCAACTTTACCGACTACAATGCTGCAAAGAAGATTATGCGAACACTCCGAAAGGAAGGCTATTCACATGCTAACGTCATCCGAATGATGGTGAGCATTAAGACAACACAACCTGTAGATTTCTAAGGATTATTCCACCTTATTATCATAAAGAGAACCCTAACAAATACAATTAATCAGAAATCAAAATAATATGACGCCAGAAATACCATTCCGTGAAGGATTAGACGAACTTGCATCACACTACAAACAGGTGCTTACACTCTTAGGAGAAGACCCTGAAAGAGAAGGTTTGCAGAAAACACCTATGCGTGTTGCAAAGGCTATGCAGGTACTTACACGTGGTTATACACAAGACCCACATAAGGTATTAACAGATGCTTTGTTTGAAGAGAAGTACAACCAGATGGTGATTGTGAAAGATATTGACTTCTTCTCCATGTGTGAACACCACATTCTTCCGTTCTATGGTAAGGCTCATGTTGCATATATACCAAACGGATATATAACAGGATTGAGCAAGATTGCACGTGTTGTGGATATCTTCTCACATCGTCTACAGGTACAAGAACGCTTGACAGAGCAGGTTATGCAGTGCATCAATGATACGCTGAAACCACAAGGAGTAATGGTTGTCATCGAAGCAAAGCACATGTGTATGCAAATGCGTGGCGTAGAAAAACAGAACTCTATTACCACAACAAGTGCTTATAGCGGTGTTTTTGAATCAAGTAAGACCCGCAATGAGTTCATGGATTTGCTACGCGGAGAGACCAAGAGAATATAGAAGAAACCAACAATAAACTTAAAACCCAAAGTTATGAGAAAGACTATAAAAGCCACAACGATAGCCATTTGTGCACTTGTAATAACATTGTTTGCGGGAAGCTGCTCAAAAGACAACAATATTCCTGACGCAGAAAAGACTACGGAACAAGCGCTCAACAACATGGTCGGTACCTATAACGGCACTTTGAGAACTGATAATAACACACCCAACTCAGTCTTGACAATAATCACTTGGACAGCAAACAAGAACTCTACTATTATAGTTAACGACTTTCCTTATAATTTGTTAGCGAATGGTGTATCAAAGAATACGGCATCTCCATTGTACACAACCCTGCTGAATGCGAAGGAAGCACCCCTAAAATTCTATATTACAACACTCCTACCACAAGAGGACTACGTGCTTTTCAACTTATCACATAACTTCAAGTTTGATGTAACAACAGGCAGTGAAACCTACGAGTTAACAGGCGTTGTCACCTTTAAGAATAATCTGTTTAATAGTAGCTACACGATGAGTAGATCAGAGATGGCAATACAATTCACTATAAACAGCTTAGTGAGAATAGACAAGGCACACGCAACTGCTACTAAACAGGACGACTTTGACACACCTGTCAGCTTTTCTCTTATAGGGAGAAAGATATAAGACAACAACAAGTTCATTAAGGTTTAATTAAGAATAACAGCTAAGAAAGAAATACAATGAAGTTTATTTCATGGAATGTAAACGGGCTTCGCGCCTGTGTAGGAAAAGAGTTTGAGCAGCAATTCAAGGACTTGGATGCTGATTTCTTCTGCCTACAAGAGACAAAGATGCAAGCAGGACAGCTTGATATCAGTTTTCCGGGATATGAGTCTTACTGGAATTACGCTGAAAAGAAGGGTTACTCTGGCACCGCTATCTTCACAAAGCATAAGCCATTGAGCGTGACTTATGGCATTGATATTGATGAGCATGACCATGAGGGACGTGTGATTACACTCGAGATGGAAGACTTCTACCTCGTAACTGTTTATACACCGAACTCACAGGATGGGCTTCGTCGATTGGATTATCGTATGAAGTGGGAAGATGACTTCCAAGCCTATCTTCATAAACTCGATGAGAAAAAGCCTGTTATCGTATGTGGTGACATGAATGTTGCTCATCAGGAAATAGACCTTAAGAACCCAAAGACAAACCGCAAGAATGCTGGTTTCACTGATGAAGAGCGTGAGAAGATGACCCAATTACTAAGCAATGGCTTCATCGATACCTTCCGTACTCTTTATCCAGAGCAGGTTACTTACTCTTGGTGGTCATATCGTTTCCGTGCAAGAGAGAAGAATACGGGGTGGCGTATCGACTATTTCCTCATCTCAGAACGTCTCAAAGACCGTCTCGAAGATGCCAAGATTCATACAGAGATTATGGGAAGCGACCACTGTCCTGTGGAAATTATCTTGAAATAAGACAATCGTATGCACGCCCAGATAAAGACACTACTCTTGATGGCTGCTGTCATGGCAGCCATCATTGTCTATGCTGTTATCCCAACTGAGATAACAATGGGCAGCTATACTATCCGCAAGATAACGCTTGTCAACCTAAGCCGACCGCTTATTGAGAAAACAAAACAAACAAAGCATACCGCTAAAAAGGTACATCGCAACCAAACAATCCTTTTCATTGGAGACTCAATGGTGGAAGGCCTTTCACGTAGGTTGGGTGATTATGCAGGCGAAAACGGACACAAACTATATACCGTTATCTGGTATAGTTCTTCTACTGAGCGTTGGGGAACCACCCAAACCTTAGAACACTTCATTGCTGAATATAAGCCAACATACATACTCATCTGCCTTGGCAGTAATGAGCTCTTTATCAACGACCTTGCCAATCGTACGCAATATGTACAACAATTAGTAAAGAAAATAGGTAATATTCCTTTCGTATGGATAAGTCCTTCTAATTGGAATGGCGACACTGGCATCAATGATGTCATAAAGGAGAATGTCGGAAAAGGACATTTCTTTGACAGTCGTAACCTAAAACTCAAAAGAGGTAGCGACCATTATCATCCTACATGGGCAGCAGCTGCCTACTGGATGGATACCGCGGCTAAATTTATAAGGAGTAAAGAGTGTGCTAATCCGTTACAACTCAACAATCCAAAAGCCCATCACAAGGCAACAAATACAAAGCTTTTGCAACCTTCCTTTGAAGGCTATTAAATAGGAAACAAGCAGCAAATAAACGATTAATAGATGACAAATATAACACAGCTGATGACTGCCTTCTTTGACTTCTTGTCTTCACAAGACAAGAACTGGTCGCTGTGTACATTTCCATTTATGGCTTCGTTCCTTGTTTTCTTTGCCATATACATAGGATTAAACCGCTATCGCCAAACATGGACAAAGGCATACGTCATAGCTTTTAGTCTTTTCTTTGCTTTCAAAGCGAATGGAGTTTTGATGTGGCTATTGCCCATTGTTACGATTAGTTCATGGTATCTCACTCGCTTTATGATGCGCTTAAAGCGTGGAAAAGTACGTAAAATTGGACTTGCCATTGTCATCCTAACTGAGTTGTTACCCCTACTCTACTACAAATACTCAAACTTTACACTTGAGATATTCCACGAACTATTGCGTAGCAACTTCTCACCAGAGAAGATGTTGCTACCTGTCGGTATTTCATTCTTCACCTTTCAAGCTATCAGTTATACCGTTGATGTCTATAAAGGACGCTATCCTAAGACGGCAGAACTGATTGACTACGCTTTCTACCTTACCTTTTTCCCGCTCCTTATCGCTGGTCCCATCACCCGCGCTGAAGTATTGCTCCCACAGGTTCAGACACTGAAAGACAATGTCAACGAGAACCTTGTTTATAAAGGTTTATGGCTGATCATCTGCGGACTGATAAAGAAAGCCCTCATCGCCGACTATATTGCACAATACAATAACATTGTTTTTGATGCGCCAGCAAGCCAAAGTGGCTTTGGTAATTTGATGGGCGTATTGGGCTTTTCAGTTCAAATCTATTTCGATTTCTCGGGCTACAGCGACCTTGCTATTGGTGTTGCCGCCCTGATGGGATATGAACTAAAAGACAATTTCAGATTCCCTTATCAGAGTCTGAACCTCACAGAGTTCTGGCATCGTTGGCATATAGCCCTCTCCACATGGTTCCGTGACTATCTTTACATCCCATTGGGAGGAAACAGAAAAGGCGAACTTCGCACCTACCTCAATAGCTTCTTGGCAATGATAGTGGCAGGTCTGTGGCATGGTGCATCATGGATGTTCATTGTATGGGGCGTACTTCATGGCATTGGATTGGTCATTCATAAGCTCTGTCGAAACAATGGATTGGATAAGATACCAGACAATAAATACACAAAAGGTATCAGTTGGTTTATTACGTTTAGCTATGTTTCCCTTGCATGGATATTCTTCCGTGCAGCGGATATGACAACTGCTACAACATTAATCGACAATATCCTGCATACTATCAGCCTCGCAGATGCCTACACCTTCCTAATGGAATACCCACTATGGCTTGCCGTTGTGCTGATAAGTTTGGAACTTCATAGTATTCGAGAGACTGACTATAACTGGCTGCAAAATAAGTTTATCAATTCTTCATGGCTTGTTAAGCTATGTATCTTTGCTGTTGTTATGCAGTTAGTTATTAATCTTAGTCATCATAGTATCCAACCTTTTATCTACACACAATTCTAAGATGGTTATCAAATACAAATATAGTGGCTTATTACTCTTAGACGCGTTATTCTCACCCATCCCCATCTTCTTATTTATATGGTTTTTCTTTGGGCACAAAGGTGTAGACGCTGCCCATCCTTTCATGCTCATTTTCGCACTCTCAATCATACTTCATATTGTTTTGTTTTGCCTTTTCAAACTTTTTGTTGCCTGCCAAAAACTATGGGAAAAAGACTATCTATCCATCAAAGGTGACCATATTTGTTTCTACGATTGCCTACGTTGCAAATATACAGAAGTAACTGCTGATGAAATAGAAGGGATAAACGACTACCATTATTACTTCGTTCCTTTCATCGTTCAGATAATTTATACAACCAAGGGAAGAATCTTCACCCTTCCAGAACTTACTAACGAAGGGCAAGAAAGGGTTACAGAAATCATTTACGACTTCCTATATCAGGCTGAAAAAGAGAAGGACGAAAGGCATACAAGCATACCCTAAAAGAAGATAAGTACAACCTATCAACTTTCAGTCTCCTCTCTTTGGTGAAACAAAACAAATGCTTTCGTGTTTTATTCACTTTCGAAACAAGCAATAAATAAGCATTAATCGACTCTGAACCAACTCTTTACCGACAATCACATCTACATCTGTTTGCTTGGTGCGAAGCCTCCGCACCATAGGTGCTTACCACCCGCACCACACGTGCTAAGGCTCCGCACGACTCTTATTGGAAGTGTAAAATGAGGGGAAAGTTATATCTATAAGCTACAGGTTTACCGTTATGCATTGCAGGTTTCCAACCTCTTAATAATTGAAGTGCAGCAGCAACACTGCGGTTCAACTCAATATTATTTACCGTTAGAAAGACTATATCTTTCAAAGAACCATCCGTATCAACAATAAAAGAGGCGTAAATTCTCCCCACAGGAGTTGTTGCCGGGTTAAGTCCTGTATAGGAAAAATTCTGCCCAAAAGCCGCAGTTAAATTTCCATCAAACTGTGGCAATATTTCTGGGAAGACAGAATCATTTGACAAGGAGGCATATACAGCCTCATTAGGAAGTTTCTTTGTGCCTGCATAAGATAATGACTGTTTCTGCCACTTCTTAAAACTCTTAGAGAAAAGTACATCTACCATGTCATTACTTACTTCTGAATAAACTCCACCACCGCTATCAACACCAAGGTCGAAGCGTATATTCTGTCCTATCAGTGCAAACTGATTGGGTAGAAGGTCCCAATTTATAGAGTCCTCAGTATGCGTATTTGCCGTATAATCTAACAGTTCATAGAACTGATAGCGAACGTTAGGATCCTGCCACATGCGTGTCTGATTAAACACATCATTCTGCGTTAAGACTTTCTTATTGATAAGGTCAAAGGTAAAATAAGAATGCTTTGCCGTAATGACACTTGTTGCATTACGCTCCTCCAAGCGGGCAAGAAAAGAAATGTATCTGCCTGGCTCCAACCAAAGACATCGTAACCCCATATCATAAAAACGCCTTTCAGCATCCGCATCATCCTTTATAGTTCGCACTTCTTTACCTAACGAAGACTCAAACTGCTTCCAACCAGTATCATAACTTTCAGAAGGCTGGTTAAAGAAAAAACTTGTAAGATAATGCTGTAGTTCTGGTAAGAGAGAGCCATCCAAGCCTTTTGGCCATTCAAAATCCTTTGAGATAATCGTCAACGTATCACCCTTCTCATATAGATGTCGAGACGACTCATAAAGCATGGCATCCTTAGACGCAATTGCTCCTGCCGACTGTCCGAATGCCATAAGACTTACAAACAGTAACAGGAACAAAGTATTAAGTCGGTTAATCATAATTTCATGAATGTTGTCTGGTGTCTCTTACTTGCTTTTTGACCCTTTGGTGTAAAAACATCATTAAGCTCCATCACCCCAGAAAAGCTAATCGTCTCCTTTTCACTGGGATTAATTACCAATGACACAGTAGCATTATCGAAGACTTCAAGTACAATCTGATAGCTCTCGAAATCATTACGAGTGGTCATAAAGATACGACGTCCGCCCTTCATCGGTTCTTCCCTATAATTCGTTAGAGGTTCTACAAGGCTCAAACCGCCACCACGTCCGTAAGGAATATAGTAAGCTCTACCGAAATAAGGGAGGAAAAGCCCTACCGAATCACCACTCACCTCGAGTCCCCAGTCATCCTGTAAATAGACAGCAGGACCACGCATAGGGTACATACGGTCCACGAAGACGCGGTAGCGATGCTCTGCTAAGTGAGCCTTCACAGCAGTAGAACGCAACTGCGCCATCTTCTCCTTTGACACAGGATTACCCTCTGAATCATAATAAGTTGTAGCACAACCCACCATTAGGACAGCTACAAAAAGAAATAAAACTAAACGTTTCATTGCATACCTCTCTTTCTTTTAAGTCGTTATAGTATTTTTTCTTTCTACTTTACAAGCTTTAGAACAACGTTTACACAAAGTTGTGAAGATTCTTATAGTCTACTGTTCAGTCTAAAGAACAGTTCTTATACTATTCAATCTTTTCAATCTTTGGAGCCTCCATCTTCTCAATAGAAGGTGCTGTCTGCTTAGCAGGAAGTTCTGAAGATGGAGTAACGTCTGGAGCAGGTGCAGCGATAGGAGCATCGTATTGGTTAGACTGCACCTTATCAGAAGCCTCCTTCCCCTTATCATCTTTACCAGCCTTAGCCTTATCAGCCTCAGCAGCTTTCTCCTCATCAGTCATCATATCCTCTTTTGAAGGCTTCATATTAGGCCAAAGATAATCGCCTACTATGTCTATTGTGTCTGCATCTGCATTGCGTTTCTGCACCTCTTCCTCCTCCTGTTCAGTCATTGGAGCATCATCTGAAGCCACAATGAGATTATAAATTAAGCCCAAGAATACGAGGACAGCCAGTCCACAAAGAACTTTAAAGGTCAGCGACTTTGTAAATTTACGCTGCTTATTCTGATTTGACATAGTCTTGTTATTATTCTGTTTTGTTAAGAATCAATTTATACTTCACGGAGAAACGCAATCGGTACATTCTCCTTCTATCTTTTGCAAAGATAAACATTTAAAAGGAGAATGTACCGAAAGGATAGTAAAAAACTGCTTTTTTCTTACAGAAAACACTTAAATCATTATTGATTCTTTGGTTTTCTATATTGCTTAAGTTTACTCCTTGATGCGGATAAAGGCATTGGCAAGGATAGCAGTAAGGCCACCTGTAGTGATACCACTTGAGAAAATGTTCTTGATGATATCAGGCATCTTGTCAAGAATACCAGGTACCAACTCTACGCTCAGACCCATTGCAAAACTGATAGCCATGACCAACACTGCCTTACGAGTAATCTCAGTAGAAGCGATAATACGAATACCTGCAGCGGCAACAGTACCAAACATCAACAAGGTTGCACCGCCCAAAACAGGGTCAGGAATAAGTGAGAACACCTTACCTACTACTGGGAACAATCCTAAAAGAACCAAAGCACCAGCAATAAAATAACCAACATAACGGCTGGCAACACCCGTAAGCTGTATCATACCATTGTTTTGGGCAAAGATAGAGTTAGGAAAACTATTGAAGACAGCAGCCAAGCAAGAGTTAAAACCATCTGCAAGAACACCACCCTGCGCTCTTTTTAAGAAGACAGGACCTTCAACAGGCTCACCAGAGATGAGCGAATTGGCTGTAATATCACCAAAAGCCTCTACAGCTGTTACGAGATAAATAAGTCCGATACCAATGATTGTACCTAAATCAAAGTTCAATCCATATTTGAAAGGAACTGGAATATTAAGGCTACCACTACCTTTGAGGCTTGAAAAGTCAATCATATTGAGTGCATAAGCAACTACACAGCCTATCAATAGTCCCAACACAATGGATCCCATACGTAGGAAACGGTTGTTTGATCGGTTGAAGAAAATAATGCTAACCAATACGAGTAACGCAAGTCCAAGATTCTGCATAGACCCAAATGTACCAGCATCAACGGCCGACTGACCACCACCACAAGAGTTGATACCTGCCTTAATAAGACACATACCAATGAGGGAAACAACGATACCTGACACCAATGGAGTGATAATCTTACGTGTGTAAGGCAAGAGACGGCTCACAACCATCTCTACAACAGAGGCAACAAGACAAGCACCAAAGATGTAACTGAGTCCCATTTCTATATTCATCTTGCCGTTAATCATACCCAACATACCTGCTCCGATGATTGGACTGATGAAAGAGAAAGACGTTCCTTGAATACAAAGAAGACCTGCTCCTATCGGACCGAACCTACGGCACTGAATAAAGGTAGCCAATCCAGACACGAAGAGAGACATTGACACGAGGAAACCTGTGGTATCCAAGTCGAATTTCAATGCTGAACTGATGATGAGGGGTGGTGTGATAATGGCTACGAAGATTGCCAACAGATGCTGTAAAGCAGCAAAAATAGTTTCACGAATTGGTGGACGATCATTCAGACCATAGATAAGTTCCTTAGACTTTTCCATTCTTTTTGTTATTTAAAACGATATAATAAAGGTAAGATGTTATTCTTTACTGAAATAAAAGGGTAGCTTTGGTGATTCCAAAGTACAACTTCATCTTTCTTAAAAGTTAGTTCTACGCCTCTTAAAGAGTAATCTCAATACTTTAAAGAAGCGTTTGCGTTAAAGATGATTACCATATAAAACAAGAAAGGTGGGCACACAAGCCCACCTCATTTATATTTCTCTCATTTTAATCTCACAGTTTTCAAGCGACTCGATGATAGCCAAACTCTCACAACGAACACCTGCTGCTTCAATCGCATCACGACCATGTTGGAATGCTTTTTCTATGATAAAGCCCATACCAACCAACTCTGCACCTGCCTTTTTACAAAGATCTATGATTCCTTTCGCCGCATTACCATAAGCCAAGAAGTCATCAACAAACAGCACCTTGTCGCCTTTACCGAGATATTCTTTGGATATCACGACGTTATACTCTCTTTGCTTGGTAAACGAGAAGACGCTTGTCGAAAGCATATCGCCCATTGTTGAAGGCTTTTTCTTCTTCGCAAAGACCACAGGAAGGTCGAGTAAAAAGCCCATCATAATGGCAGGAGCAATGCCACTCGCTTCAATTGTGATAATCTTGTTGATTTCTGTTGATGCATAACGGCGGATAAACTCCACACAAATCTGCTTCATCAGATTAGGATCCATCTGGTGATTAATAAACTTGTCTACCTTCAAGATTCCGTCTGGGAAGCACTTTCCATCCTTTAGGATACGGTCACGTAATGCTTTCATTGTGCAATTAATCGTTTGTCTGTTTCGAGAATTAATTGCCTACAAAAGTAGTAAAAATCTCAAATATAACGTACATAAACGAAGGTTTTTCTACACCTTACCCACATAAAAGTCGATAATCATCGATTAATCCACGCTGTTACAAAAACTTTTATTACTTTTGCACCCGTTTGTCGGTTGGGGAAAGCTCCTCCTTCCGACGTTTTCTTTAATTATATTATGTACAAACCAACATTTCAAAAGCGCAGCGTTCTGAAGTTTAAACACTTCTCTAACCATGGCTATTCGCTCTTTTCCGTTCTTGGAAAAGAGGTTCTGATTGGTGTACTGAGCGTCGCTACCTTGCAAAATGCTACTGCCAAGGGCATTAGTATTGAAACAGAGAAGGCAGAGACGGACTCAACTATCACTAACAGAGGCATCATGATGGAGGAAGTGAATGTCACTGGAACGCGAGCACCGCTGACAGTTAGTCAGCAAGCGAGAATAGTAACTGTACTGAGTCGTGAGGATATTCAGGCGGCTCCAGTACAAAGTGTAAACGATTTGCTAAAGTATGCCGTCGGAGTTGACGTCCGACAGAAAGGACCTTTAGGTGCCTTAACCGACGTAAGTATTCGTGGTGGCAACTCAGAACAAATCACAGTACTCCTTAATGGTATCAATATCTGTGATGCACAGACTGGACACAACTCCTTTGATTTCCCAGTTGACATCAGTGAAATCGAACGGATAGAAGTCCTTGAGGGTCCAGCAGCCCGCGTTTATGGTACATCGTCTTTATTAGGTGCCATAAACATCGTAACCAGAACTCCACAAAAGACAAGTCTTTCTGCCCATATTGAAGGTGGTTCCTACGGCTATCTCAGTGCTGGCATACGTGGAAACATTGCTTCAAAAGACCGTTGGAACAATCAGCTATCAGCTTCTTACACTCGCAGTGATGGCTATCTTCGCAACAAGGCAGGCAGCCTCAACGCTGATTACCGCACTGCAAAAGTTTTTTATCAAGGTAATTATACGGATGAAGACATGATGGTTCGCTGGCATACAGGTATGAGTGTGAAAGACTTTGGCTCAAATACTTTCTATTCGGCAAAGTACGATGATCAGTTTGAACACACTTTCAAGACCTTCACAGCCATTCAAGCTGAGAACCTAAGGGGCCGTTTCCACATTCGCCCTTCTATCTATTGGAACCGCAATATGGACCGCTTTGAGCTCTTCCGTGGTGCATCCAATAAGTATCCTTTCAACTATCACCGCACTGATATCTATGGTGTAAACCTCAATGCTTACTTTGATTGGAACCTTGGACGCACAGCCTTTGCTGCAGAACTGCGCAATGAAGACCTCGTCAGTGGTAACCTCGGCGAACCACTCTCTCGTCCAAAGCATATCCATGGAACAGACAGAGACTACACAGTCGGACTTAATCGCACAAATATTCAGTTTGTTCTTGAGCATAATATCATCCTTGACCGCTTCACATTGTCGGCTGGTTTGACAGCTGTCAAGAACAGTCAAGCAGATATGCCAATGCATGTTTACCCCGGAGTTGATGCAAGTTACCGTATAGGAAACGCTTGGAAGCTATATGCTTCTTATAATTCATCGCTCCGTATGCCGTCAGTAACAGAGTTATTCTACTCAGTCGGTGGTCATAAAGCAGACAAACATCTTCGCCCAGAAGAACTTTCAGCATTCGAAACAGGTGTGAAATATGACAACAAGGGCGTCACTGCCAAGGCAAGTGTTTACTGGAATAACCACAAGAACCTCATCGACTGGATCAGTGATGGTACATTAGATGCTAACGGAGCAGTGCTCTGGAAGAGTGTAAACTTCGGAAAGATAAAGCACTTTGGAACAGAGGCTTCACTCGATTTCGACCTCTATCAGCTTCTTCCTTCCCAAAAGTTCTTTAAGAAGTTTGGTGTGGCTTATAGCTATATCCACCAGAAGAAGGTTGATAATCAAGGCTATGTAAGCAAATATGCGTTGGAATATCTGAAGAATAAATTTGTAAGCAATCTCCAGTTGAACCTCTGGCGCAATCTTGACCTTGGCTTCTACTATCGCTTCCAACACCGAATGGGAAACTATATCGACACAAACAACCAGCTACAAAGGTATAAGAGCTATGGTGTTGTTGATAGTCGTATGACTTGGAATGCAAAGAAGTGGACCGCATACGTCGAAGCCAACAATCTATTTGGTGCCCATTACGTTGACTATGGCAATGTTCCACAGCCAGGCGCATGGGTCGTTACAGGTGTAAGTTTCAATCTATAATGAATTATTTTCATGAAAATAAATATTTTTCTTCATGATAATAAATATTTATTTTCATACAAAAAAAGAATTATCATCACGTAAATAAATCATTAACTACGTGATGATAATTCTTTTATAAATAATCAGTCGGAGCCGTAAAGACATTCGTTTTACAGCCCAACGACCCTCAATTACAACTTATCTTACGTTGACCGCAACACCACGACGTTGCATATCATCTGTCAATGGACGTACACGTGTAAGGAACTCCTTATAACTTCTACGTTCTGGTACACTCCATCCTGCCTCAGCCAAAGCGGCTGCACGTGGGAAAGCTTGATAGTAAATTCGTTCTGTAGAGTTAATACATTCACTCCAAAGCGTTCCACTTACACCGAGCAGATTATCATGTACAAACACGCTATCCTGCCCCCATGCTGGGTCAAGACGGTAGGTCTGTTCGAGTGTGGTGACTGGCATTCCCCAGTTCTTCTCTGGCATATCTCCCCTCTGCTGTGGATAGTCAAGATAGCAATGTTCACCCGGGCAGAGCATTATCTTCGCCTTATTGCGCACAGCAGCATCAATAGCCGTCTTCGTCAAACCATGTCGCCAAGCATAGACCACACAACCCGGCTGAATCGTCTTAAACTCCTGCTCATACCAATACATCGGCGTCTTACCCAATGACTGAAGTTTATTAATCACACGATCAAAGAGATATTGCTGCAACTGCCAGTTCTCTGTGTATCCTTCCTTCTGCTTCAATGCCTTACAAGCAGCACAATCAGACCATGCACCCAATGGTGGCTGCCCAGCCTCATCACCACCCAAATGAACATATGGAGCAGGGAACACATCGGCTAACTCTGTCAAGACATTATCGAGAAACTCATAAACAAATGGCTCTGCAGGACAAAGTAACTCATTACTCACACCACAAGTCAAGCGAATAGGTACAGGCTTCTTGGCGCAAGAGAGCTGTGGAAAGCAGTGAACAGCAGCTACCTCATGCCCTGGGAGTTCAATCTCTGGAATCACCATAACATGATATTGGGCTGCAAAACGAACAAGTTCGCGCATCTGATCTTGGGTATAATAACCGCTGATACGCTCTGGCATGTCATCCATTCCGACACGGTCAGAACCCTTCTCGACAAGTTCTGGATATTTCTTTATCTCTATACGCCATGCCTGATCGTCTACCAAATGAAGATGGAGTGCATTAAACTTATAGCGTGCCATCTCAACAATAAAGCCCTTCAAATCCTCAAACGGAATAAAATGACGCACTGGATCAACCATCAATTCACGGATTGCCGTACGTGGTTCGTCCACAATATTGAGCGCAGGAATCTTCACAGAACGTGAGGAAACACCATTACCAATACAGAGTTGTTCGAGTGTCATCAATCCATAGAACACCGCTGTTGCTGTACGTCCTTTGATTGTTACTCCCTTATCATTCACCTGTAAGGTGTAAGCCTCATCATTGGTAAGCGACTTGTCGAGTGCAAGACGCACCATCGGACCAGTCTTTCGTCCTTTCTTATAGACTGTTCGCTCAACGAGAATGCGCTCAGCTTGCATCTTTTCATTACTCAATTCCTGTGGAGCCTCTACCCCTACAACATCTTTCCATTTGAGAGGAAGACTTTTTTTGTAAACTTCCAGCTTGAGAGGACGAGGTACGAGGAGATTCTCTGGGGCGCATACATTCTCCATTTCATGCCGTGAGAAGAAGTTTCGCCAGCCCGGTGCGTTACGATATGCTTTCTTTGCTTTAGCAGGAACGATGAGTTTCACACGGCTAAAATCTATACCATCAAAAGCATTGTCAGCACAAACAGGAGGAACAACAGCCGAGAGACGAACTTCACGAAGTCCACGACAATTAGCAAAAGCGAAAGCACCTATACGTGTAGAGCCGTCGAAAGACAATTCTGTCAACTGACGACAACCATTAAAAGCTGATGCATCTACCACACGTGTAGTTGCTGGGAAATATAGTTTTCCACTGATTCCGTCACAAGCAAAGAACGCTTGCGTACCGATAGAATCAAGTTTTGGGGGAAGTGTAAGCGACGTAAGTCGATGACAAGAGTGCATCGCATTGCGTGGTATCACCGTACAATTTGTTTTTGAAAGGTCAAGTACTGTCTCGTTCACTTTCACATCTCGTAAGGTTCTAAAGTTCTGTGCATTGGCCGTCTGGCCTACCAACAGACAAGCGCAGAGTATTGACACACCCTTACTTGCAACTCTTCTCCAAGAGAAGAGACTATTAAGTCGATTCCTTTTATTAATAAGCTGCAGAGGAGTCTGCCATAGATTTGCCCAAGAGGTTACGCTCATTGTAGCCATTTTCTTGTTTGTTTTAATTACGTAATACAATAGATTTTGGTTTTATCATCCCAATAGAGTAGGCAAAGATACAAATAAGATTTGAGATAAAAACATTTTCCTTTGACATAACATATAATTCAACAAACTATTATAAACATTGCGAGATATTGAAAAATCTTATTATCTTTGCCCTACTCTTTCCTCATAGAGTATGAAAACGAACTGCAATAGCAGGCAAATATAACCACTACTATTACTCGAAATAGTATGGAAACAAATATAACTAAAAACATAAAAGATATGGAAAAGACGTTTGAAAATCCTCAGCAGATAGGGACACAAGATAATAAGAGTGACAAGAACAAAGCGACATCTGCCTATACACAACAACAGTTAGAGGCAAACACGCAGATTAAAGGGTTTCTTGCCATCTATCTCCTTACGGCCATCATTGGTGTTGCCTATAGCTTATTTCTCGGCTTGAAAGCCTATAATATATTAGGAGAAGACCTATCGAGCAATATTGCAATCGCAAATATATTTACCATTTTCACACTTTGCTACACAGGGCTCTATACCATCTATGCTTTTATAAGACGCAAGGCTAATGCCACGTTCTACGCTAAGGCCTATGCAGGACTGATGATCTTTGCTAACATACTGATACTCATCACTTCCCTTACAAAAGGACACTTGACAGCTGACTGCCTGCTTTACCTCGGTGGTCTCTGCCTCGGAATCATCTGGATGGGCTATTTGTTTGTCTCAACCAAGGCAAAGGAGGTTGTTCCCTCAGCCTGTCGTAATGCGCCACAAATGAACCGAGCAGTCATAATAGGCCTGTTCATCACATCAGTCGTGCTATTCCTCTTAGGAACACCAGATTTAGTAATGAACTTTACAACCAAAGCTAAGCAGAAAAAAGAGATGCTTAGTAGGAAGCTACAGCCTAACCAACGTACCAATGGAGTGTTTATCTTTACAATTCCAAAAGGTTTCACCTGTAATAGAGAACAGCCTAAAGAAAAGTTACCTATCGACCCTTTGTTCGGATTACACAATAAATACGTTGGTGATGCGAGCCTAACTGCATTCTATTTATCTGATGAATATACAGAAAAAGTTTATAGGAATTGGGAAAAAGGAATACTCAAAAGTTTCGATGACGTTTCTACTCAACTGATTGCAGAGGGTCAAGAGAATATTAATGGCAACACTTGTACATACCGTATAAGGAAGATTGAGGAAAAAGGAGAAACTATCTTCTGGCGTTACTGTATCCTTATTGATAAGAAAAAAGAGAAGGCTTGTATCATATCTGCCTTCGACAATGGTGTATCTGTCGGTTATATCACCGAACTTATCAAATCTATAAAATTCGAATAAACACTTTTCTTTCTAAGGTAAGAGGTGAGGACAGTGGGAAGGTAGCCCCTACTTCCCTCCTTTACATTATAGCGTAACACGCTGACAACCTGTCCTATACGAACGCAACAGAACTTTTTGAAGATTTATAAACCCTCCTTACGATTAGTGCTAAGTCCCCGCATCATGCATGTTCACCATGCGCACCATTGGTGCTGAGGCTCCGCACAACATGTGCTAAGCATCCTCACGTTTACAAGAAAGGGAAGAAAGGATTTATTGTTGCCCACTCTCAACATGGACTAAAGGGACATATGACATAAAGTAGGTCATCTGTATGATTTTTATCAACAAAAAAAGAGACCATAACAGCCTCTTTTGTAATCATATTTCACAGTCGGGATGACCAGACTCGAACTGGCGACCACTGGTCCCCCAGACCAGCATTCTAAACCTACTGAACTACATCCCGCTCTTTTTAAAGCAATGCAAAATTAGTTACTTTCCACCATATTAGCAAACTTTTGGACTTCTTTTTCTCTTATACCAAGTTTATTTCGTACTTTTGTCCTATAATAAATCTGCACTAAATACACATGCAATACATCATAACTTGCCCCGAACGTATTGATACTTCTATCACGCTTCCCGCATCAAAAAGTATCAGTAATCGTGCTTTGATTATCCAAGCACTTACAAAGGGAGGAATGATGCCAGAAAACCTATCGGATTGTGACGACACAGAGGTTATCATCCGCGGACTAAGTAAGCAGTCAGATGTGATCGATATCAAAGCTGCAGGAACAGCAATGCGCTTTATGACTGCTTATCTAAGTGCAACGGATGGAGAATATACAATCACAGGAACGGAACGAATGAAACATCGTCCGATTGGTATTCTCGTAGATGCACTACGTTATTTAGGGGCAGAGATTGAATATGTTGGCGAAGAAGGTTATCCCCCACTCCACATCCGTGGCAGACAACTTGAAGGAGGTTCATTGCAGATACCAGGCAACGTCAGTTCGCAGTATATCTCTGCACTATTGATGATTGCGCCTATTCTGACAAAAGGATTAGAACTAAAGCTGACGGGTAACATTATTTCACGACCTTACATAGACCTCACATTGCATCTTATGCATGAGTTTGGTGTATCGGCAGAATGGTCAGACTTTGATACAATTAGCGTAAAGTCACAAGCCTATCAGCAACGTGCCTACACAATAGAAAGTGATTGGAGCGCAGCAAGCTATTGGTATGAGATACTTGCTCTGACAGATGACACACGCTCAAAGGTAGCTTTGCAAGGACTGAAAGATGGTTCACGACAAGGCGACTCGGCTGTGCGCTATATCTTCTCACTATTAGGAATAAAGACAAGTTTTAAGGATAAAGATTCTAACGGCTTACCAGAAGCGATATTGACACGCCATTCACGAATGCTGAACAGAATGGAGTATGACTTTACCAATCAGCCAGACTTGGCCCAAACGCTCATCGCTGTATGTCCGATATTAGGAATACCCTTCCATTTCACAGGCTTAGGTACGCTAAAAATTAAAGAGACTGACCGCATTGAAGCTATGAAGAGAGAGATGGAGAAGTTAGGTTATATCCTCTATGATGAGAATGGAACAGAGCTTTCATGGAATGGTGAACGTTGCGAACCAATGGCAGAACCCATCATAGAAACCTACGAAGACCATCGCATGGCAATGTCGTTTGCCCCATTAGCTATCAAATTGGGCGAGATACGCATCAATCATCCAGAGGTAGTTTCTAAGTCTTATCCCCATTATTGGGACGATTTACGCAAAGCGGGCTTCCATATACAAGAAGTGGATTAACCTACTCACAGAGCCGCTCAAACAATAAAACGAAGTAAAAGAATGAATATATTTTTCATTGGCATAGGTTCTCTTTTAATCTTAGCGATTATAGCTGCTATCGCAACAAAGCTCACCAAGAAGAAAGAAGGTGAGCCAGATGTTGTCATGCCGACATCTGGGGATTGTTCTTCTTGTGACGGAACAGACGACAAATGTGAACAGGTATGTATGATGGAAGCAGCTGTAAAAGGCGTAGAATACTATGACGATGAAGAACTTGACCGTTTTCGTGGTAGGCCATCTGACCAATATACCGACGAGGAAGCTGAGGAGTTTGCAACGGTTCTTTATACGATGCAACCCCATGAGGTGAAAGGTTGGAACAGAAGCCTTATCCTTCGGGAAATCAACCTACCCAATCAAATTAAAGATGAATTGATAACAATGATAGAAGGTTAAGCTTGTTATATCTGTATCTATTGCTGTCTGAAGATACATGCTTTAGAACAGAACAATAAAATAAAATGTGAAGAAAAGAGTATTAAGACATATTATCCCCTCTCTGTTGGCAATCAGTGTACTAACAATTATTAGTTGCTCAACAAAGAATAACACCGCGCAAACGCGTTGGTGGCATGCCTTCAATACACGTTATAACGTCTACTATAACGGTGCACAAGCTTATATTGATGGTTCATTAGAGAAGGAGAAGGGAAATAAGGATAACTTCACAGAACTCATCCCACTCTATACTGTCGGCAATAAGAATAGTCGTGACTTAGGAAAGGGTAACTTCGATAGGGCTATAGAAAAGGCTGAGAAGGCGATTGCAAAGCATAGTATCAAGAAAAGACCAGAATGGACAAAGAGCAGACGAAAGACTGAAAAGGACATAGAATGGCTATCGCGCCGTGAATATAACCCCTTCTTATGGAAGGCATGGATGCTCATGGGGCGTTCACAATTCCATAAAGGTGCCTTTGAAGAAGCGGCTGCTACCTTTGCTTATATGAGTCGCATCTACAAAGGACAACCTGCAATCTATGGGAAAGCAAGGGCTTGGTTAGCTAAATGTTACATAGAACAAGACTGGCTCTATGATGCTGAGGATGTCATTCGGAATATGCAACGCGACTCTTTGGACTGGCGAGCTGTGAAAGAATGGGACTATACCTATGCCGATTATTACCTGCATTCAGGTGAGTTTGAGAAGGCTGTTCCTTATCTTCAGAAGGTTATCAAGCATGAAATGCGTAAGAAACAGAAGGCTCGTGAGCTGTATCTGCTTGGACAGGTATTGGCTTCACTCGGCAGAAATGAGGAAGCCTACAAAGCGTTCCAACGCGTAATCCGTACCAATCCTCCCTACGAATTAGAGTTCAATGCACGTATTGCTCAAACTGAAGTTACCGCTAAGGGGCAGACGAAGAAGATGATTAGCAAACTCAAGCAAATGGCTGCTTCGGACAATAACAAGGAGTATCTTGACCAAGTGTATTACGCAATGGGTAACATACACCTTGCTGCACGAGATACGCTTGCAGCCATTAATGCATACGAGTTAGGTAACAAGAAGGCAACAAGAAGTGGTATTGAGAAAGGCGTATTACTGCTCCACCTCGGTGATCTCTACTGGGCAAAGGAACGCTTTGGAGATGCTAAACGATGCTATGGAGAAGCTATCGGACTCCTTGATAAGGACCGCAAAGACTATGAGCAGTTGTCTGAACGTTCAAAGATATTGGACGAATTAGCTCCTTATACAGATGCCGTACAGCTCCAAGACTCGCTTCAATATCTTGCAAAATGTTCTGAACAAGAGCGCAATGCTGCGATTGATCGTGTTATCACAGCCCTTAAGAAGAAAGAAAAAGAAGAACGACAGCTACAGACTGCAATGAATAATGGACAGCAGCAAGGTGTGGATGGCAACTTTGGAAACAATAACCTTGGGACGCCTAAGCCTTTAAATAATAGACAACAGCAAGGAAATACGTGGTATTTCTATAACCCAACAGCGGTTCAACAAGGTAAGACTACCTTCCAACAACTATGGGGTAAACGAGAGAATGTTGATAACTGGCAGCGCATTAATCAAAGTGTTGTGGGCAAAATAGGCAATACGAACATACCTATTGAACTTACAGAGCAGCAAAGGGATTCTATCATGCACGCTGAAGCACGACTGGATTCTATCAAACAAGCGGCAGACTCGCTCAAAAATGACCCTCATAAACGTGAGTATTATCTGTCACAGATACCGTTCACTGCGGAACAGTTGGAGGCAAGTAATAAGATATTAGAAGATGGTTTGCACCATTCTGGTGTTATCTTTAAGGACAGACTCGACAACCTTCGGTTAGCTGAAAAGGCCTTAAGACGTGTGAGTGACAACTATCCTGACTATGAACAGATGGATGATGTGTACTATCATCTCTACCTACTCTACATGCGTAAGAATGAACCACAGGTGGCTGAGAACTATGTTACACGCCTAAGTCAGAAGTTCCCAAAGAGTAAGTGGACTGCTCTCCTTACTGATCCGTACTACAAACAGAACCTTCGTTTCGGTGTACAGATAGAAGATTCTCTTTATGCAGCAACCTACGAAGCCTTCAAACAAGGCCGATATGGTGAGGTAGCAGCTAATACTCACATCTCTAATTCACGCTTCCCAATGGGTGCCAATAGGGATAAGTTCCTCTTCATAGGAGGCTTAGGAAAACTGAACAATGGCGATCCTACGGGTTGTGTCAATGACATGAAGGAGGTTGTACAGAAGTATCCTAACAGTCGTATAAGCGAGATGGCGGGTATGATTGTTAATGGTGTGCAAGCAGGAAAGAAGCTACGTGGAGGTAAGTTTGACCTTGACGACATTTGGAGCTATCGTGCAAACGTAATGAAAGATAGCGATAGCATACAACAAGCTAAGCTTTCTTCAGAGCGTGATATAGACTTTAAGTTCCTGTTAGTGTACCACCCTGACTCCCTGAAAGAGAACAAGTTACTATTCGAATTAGCACGATTCAACTTCACAAACTTCCTCGTTCGTAACTTTGAAATTGAGATAGAAGACCTCAATGGCTTACATCAGATGCAGGTATCAGGCTTCCGTAGCTTTGATGAGGCTTATCAATATGCACGTCAATTATTCGCATCACAGGCTGTAGTACAGCAAATGGGCAAGAGTACAAAGGGGATTATTATCAGCGAAAAGAACCTTAAACTGATAGGAACAATATATAGTTACAAGGACTACGAGGCGTTCTATGCAAAGCATTTTGCACCTTTAGTCGTGACACAAAGATACTTACTGAGTGAGCCAGCTGAGGTTGCAACACCACGTGAACGTGACATACAGCAGGAGATAGAACAGAAACATGCAAATGATCCTGACCTCTATCCAGACACACAGGACGTACCTGTTGACAACACGATGACTATCCCAATGGAGGAATCAAAGCCTAAGAAGACAGAACAGAAGGTAATCGAACAAGATAACAATACCTTTGAGATTCCTGTAGAGGACAAGAAGCCAGTTGTAGAAGATAAGAAACCTGCAACTGAGAAGAAGCCTATAATAGAAGAAAAGAAGCCTATAACGGAGGAGAAAAAGCCTGTACTGGACGACAACAGCACTTACTTCATACCAGAGGAGGAACCTGCAAAGCCAACTACTCCTGTAACACCGGCTAAGCCAACAGTGCCAACAACTCCAAACAAGACAACTAAGCCTGTTATACCAGCTAAGCCTACGACTCCAGTAGCACCAGCAAAGATAACAAAACCGGTGACAACGGACAAGTCTACTAAGCCCGCTACAGCAAAGCCTCAACAGCCTGCTACGCAGAAGCCACAGGCTACACCTGCACCAAAAAAGAAGATTTCGGATGAAGGTCCGATAATCTACTTCGGTGATGAAGTGCCACAACAGAACAAGACAAACAATAAGAATAATAAAAAGAACCAGCCCATCCAGAACGATATCGAAGATGAATACTACGATTTGGAGGGGTTCTAAGGAAAGGAGATAACAGCTATGAGCAATGGATTGTTACTTTGGGTAGATGATGAGATTGAGTTGTTAAAGGCTCATATCATCTTCCTTGAGAAAAAAGGATACGAAGTGGTGACGGTCAGCAATGGTACTGATGCCATCGACCAATGCCAAACACAGACATTCGATCTCGTTCTCTTGGACGAGCAGATGCCTGGTTTATCTGGTTTAGAAACGTTGCAACGTATTAAGGAGATTCAACCTGCCACGCCTATCGTCATGGTAACGAAGAGCGAGGAGGAAGATATTATGAACCAAGCAATCGGTGCAAAGATTGCCGATTACCTTATTAAGCCTGTCAACCCTAATCAGATTCTCCTTACACTGAAGAAGAATATCCACCAAAAAGAGATTGTTACGGAAGTAACTCAAAGCGGTTATCAGCAGAACTACCAACAAATTGCTATGCAGATAGCCGACTGCCGAACATTCAATGACTGGAAGGACGTCTATCGAAAGCTTGTACATTGGGAACTGGAACTAAGCAGTGCAGATAGCAATATGACCGAGATGCTGAAGATGCAAAAGGAAGAAGCCAACAATGGTTTTGCTAAATACATTGCGAAGAACTATCTTGATTGGGTAGCACCACAAGACAACAAAGTCAGCAATAGCTTCTCTAAATTGGCTGGACAGAAGAAACAGCAGACGAACAACGATGATAATCGTCCGCTGCTTAGTACTGATATCTTCAAAAGTAAGGTATTCCCACTCATTGACAAAGGTGAGAAGGTTTTCCTCATCGTCATTGATAACTTCAGACTCGACCAATGGCGCATTCTCTCAAAAGAGATTGGCGACATGTTTGACATTGAAGAAGACCTCTACATGAGTATTCTTCCAACTGCCACACAGTATGCTCGTAATGCTATTTTCAGCGGTCTTATGCCAAAGCAGATAGCAACAATGTTCCCAGAACTATGGGTAGATGAAGACGAGGAAGAAGGTAAAAACCTTAACGAGGAACCACTCATACAAACACAGATAGACCGCTATCGCCGACATGATAAGTTCTCTTATCATAAGATTAACAACTCTACTGGTGCAGACAAGTTCATGCAGCAATATAAGAACCTTGCGCAGAACGACCTCAATGTACTCGTGGTCAACTTTGTAGACATGCTCTCCCACGCTCGTACAGAGATGAGAATGATACGTGAATTAGCAAGTAACGAGAGCGCATATCGCTCTATCACGCTTAGTTGGTTCCAACATAGCGTATTGGCAGATGTATTCAAAGAGTTGGCACAGTCTGACTATAAGGTTATCATTACAACCGATCACGGTTCTATCCGTACGACAAATCCTGTCAAGATTATCGGTGACCGCAATACAAATACCAATCTTCGTTATAAGTTAGGAAAGAGCCTCAACTACGATGCACGTCAGGTATTCGCTATCAAGAATCCTCATCTTGCACAGCTCCCTGCACCAAACCTCAGCACAAGCTATGTCTTTGCAACAGGCGACTCGTTCTTTGCCTACCCTAATAATTATAACTATTACGTCTCTTACTATAAAGATACTTTCCAGCACGGAGGTATCTCAATGGAAGAGATGATTGTGCCATTGGCAACACTTAGTCCGAGGAAGAGGTAAGAAGAAACCTCCCCCCAACCCCTCCGAAAGGAGGGGAGATTTCCTCAAATACACTTAAGAATGGGATAGAGAATATATCTTATTAAAGGTAAGTGTGCTTAAGACATAAACATAGGTTGTATAGGATCGTTCTCACATAGGAATCTGTAAAATTCTTGAAACCATATAGTTCCATACAAATAGACGAACTGCAGACAACCACCTACCACATAAACAGAATAAAAAGAAAACAATATGGAAATTACAATCAAAAGCCTCGATTCCATCCATGAGGCTGCAAAGGAATTTGTCAAGGGGATGGGTGATGGAAAGGTATTCGCTTTCTACGGAAAGATGGGTGCAGGAAAGACTACTTTTATCAAGGCTCTTTGCGAGGTCTTGGGCGTAGAAGATGTTATCACCTCCCCTACTTTCGCTATTATCAACGAATATACGGATGGCAACGGTGACCCAATCTATCACTTTGACTTCTATCGTATCAAGAAGTTGGAAGAGGTATATGACATGGGATATGAGGACTATTTCTACAGTGGTAACCTCTGCTTGTTAGAATGGCCAGAACTCATCGAGGAAATCCTCCCTGAGAATGTCATCAAGGTTACGATTGAAGAACAACCAGATGGTACTCGTAAGTTGAGTTGTTAATAAGAAAAGAACACCGAAAAATAGTTTATGCGAATGCAAAATATCTTTACATAAATTGCCGTTCATTGGGCAATTTATAGGGATAAAAACGCATTTTCGGGTACACTTGTAACTATCTTGTATTCAAAACGTTACAAAACAGTAAAAGAAAAGGTGCTTAGTAAGCTTCTTAAAGGGCGTTAGTAAGACCTCAAAAGGGCACCTTTTAGAAGCCAATTAAGGCTTAATTCGAATGCTATTGAGCATCAATTAGAAAAGTAAAGATAAAAATATAGGACAAATCACATTGACTTGTCCTATATTTTTTATATATAATGATTCTATTACATCTTATTATGATTGAGTATCATCAGACTCCGTGAAGTCTACATACTCACCCTCACTGTCTGGAATTACCTGCTTACGGCGTTCCTCTATTGGGCGATTATCGATAATAGTATTCTCTGTAGAGCTTGGTTCTTGATACTGATAGTTGTTAGGATTAAACTGACGACGTGCGCGTGTCATCTGCTTATAGAATGCAAAAGCCACCCATAAGATAATCACAAAAAACACTATAAAAAAGAAGAATGCAAACTTCAGAATAAAAGCAATAATTGACATAGCTTTGAACTTATACCCCTTACTGTTGTGTTGGGGATTGTTTTACGATAGCTGATAGTATCACATACCATGCAATGATAATAGCAAATGACGAGATACCAAAGATGACTACCAATGGACAACAAGTAATCAAGAAGAGATACTTCACCTCATTACCCTTGAATGACCAGTGCTTGAACTTTAAAGCAAACATTGGAATCTCTGAAACGAGCAGCCAAGAACTAATCAGAATACCTGCAAGGAGGAAGTATAAAACCCAAGGACGAGTCTCTAACTTCTCCCCTACACCTACAAGAAGTGAACCCCAAAAGAGTGCATTCGCTGGTGTTGGCAATCCTATAAAACCTAATACCTGACGTTCATCAAGATTGAACTTTGCAAGACGCAATGCCGAGAAAGCTGCCATGATAAAGGCTGTATAAGGCAGATAGTCGCGTAATGGCTCAAGAAAAACAGGATAAGACATTACGTATAACTGTGAAAAGATGATAGCTGATGGTGCTGCACCGAAAGTAATAACGTCTGCCAAAGAGTCTAACTCCTTACCAATAGGAGAACTAACATTCAGTAAGCGTGCTACCATTCCATCAAAGAAATCAAACACAGCACCTATAATAATAAATAGCAAAGCAACCTCTATCTTGCCTGCAAAAGCAAAACCAATAGCGATGCAACCAGAGATAAGGTTGCAACAAGTAATACTATTAGGAATATGTTTCTTCATCTTTACTTGTTATTTGGCTTCAACTTAGCAATCACTGTTTGGTCACCTGTTGTCGACTGTCCCATCTTAACACATACCTCAGAGCCTACAGGAAGGAAGATATCAACACGACTACCTAACTTAATGAAACCAAGATGCTCATCAATATAACAATCTTCACCAGGTTTAGCGTATGTCACGATACGGCGTGCCATAGCACCAGCAATCTGACGACAGAGGATGTCTGTACCATCAGGAGTTGTGATGATAGTATCTGCATGTTCGTTCTCCTCACTTGCCTTAGGTAGCCAAGCCTTGTGGAAGTTACCATCAAAATGCTGTACAGACTTTACTACTCCATCTACAGGGAACCAATTGGCATGAACGTTCCATAGACTCATAAAGATTGAAATCATCAATCGGCGCTCATGAAAATATTCGTTTTCGTCTACTTCTTCTATTACAACGATATGGCCGTCGGCTGGAGCTACGACAATACCCTCCGTATCCTCACTACCAAAATAGCGGATAGGACACTGATAGAAATTAAGTACTATACCATAGACAGTACCGAACACGACTGTAAAAATCCAAAATGGTATCTTCGTTGGAACTACAAACCAGAGAACCAAAGCTATAAGGACAAGACCTATACCTCCGTAGAGCAGTGTATTTGTCCCTTCGTGATGGATTCTAATCTTTTTGAGTTTCTTTTTTATTTTTCCCATGGTCGATAAACGACGTATTTGTTTTGTTGCAAAGGTACTTCTTTTTTGTCATTTCCACAAATTTTCACTCTCAATCTTTTGTTATGTCGGCTTTTCATAGTAACTTTACAGCTCAAAAACGCATAAGTTCAATGGAAGATTACGTACATTTACACGTCCACACCAATTATTCTATTCTTGATGGTCAGTCTAAGGTTACACGCCTTGTTGATAAGGCTATTGCAGACGGAATGAAGGGTATGGCGATTACTGATCATGGTGTAATGTTCGGCATAAAAGAGTTTGCTGACTATTGTGCTAAGGTCAATAAAGGTAGGAAAGAGAAGGGTGAAGAGCCTTTCAAACCTATCTTCGGATGTGAGATGTATGTAGCACGTCGCACAATGCATGATAAGGATAAGAGTATGCATGATAATTCAGGCTACCACCTTATCGTATTAGCAAAGAACTATACAGGATACAAGAACCTTATTAAACTTGTATCTAATGCGTGGGTAGATGGTTATTACTATCGTCCCCGAACGGACCGTGAGCAGCTTGAGAAGTATCATGAGGGACTGATTGTGTGTACAGCTTGTATTGCAGGTGAAGTCCCTAACAAGATTATACATGATGATATCGAGGGGGCAAGAGAAGCTTGCGAATGGTATCATCGTGTCTTTGGAGATGATTTCTACCTTGAGTTGCAACGCCATGAAGTAAAAGACCCAAGTTTAGTGGCAAACCGTGAGGCTTATCCTTTACAGCAGAAAGCGAACAAAGTACTCATGAAGTTTGCACAAGAATATGGTATAAAGATTGTATGTACCAATGACTGTCACTTCGAAGACAAGGAGACCGCCGAGGCACATGACCACTTACTATGTCTTTCAACAAATGAAGATTTAGATGATCCTAAGCGTATGCGTTACTCTAAACAAGAGTGGTTTAAAACGCGTGCAGAGATGAATGAGATATTCTCAGACATCCCAGAAGCTATGACGAATACGCTGGAAATCTTAAATAAGGTAGAGACTTATGATATTAATCATGGCCCTATCATGCCTTTTTTCCCCATCCCAGAAGACTTCGGAACGGAAGAAGAATGGAAAAAGAAGTTCACTGAGGAAGACTTATACAAGGAGTTTACCACCGATGAGAATGGCGAGAACCCTCTTCCCCCTGAAGAAGGACAGAAGGTTATCGACCGTTTAGGAGGCTATGAGAAGATGTATCGCATTAAGTTTGAAGCCGATTATCTTGCGAAGTTAGCCTACGATGGTGCCAAAAAACTATATGGCGACCCTCTTTCTGACGAGGTTAAGAATCATATTCGCTTTGAGTTACACGTCATGAAGACGATGGGTTTCCCTGGTTACTTCCTCATAGTACAAGACTTTATCAATGCTGCACGACAGGACTTGGACGTAATGGTGGGTCCAGGTCGTGGATCAGCTGCTGGTTCTGTAGTGGCTTATTGCTTAGGAATTACACAGATAGACCCTTTGAAGTACGACCTCCTTTTTGAGCGTTTCCTCAACCCTGACCGTGTCAACCTCCCTGATATTGATACCGACTTCGATGATGATGGCCGCGGACGTGTGCTGCAGTGGGTAATGGATAAGTACGGACACGAGAACTGTGCACATATTATTACCTACTCTACAATGGCAACAAAGAACTCTATCAAGGATGTTGCTCGCGTAGAGAAACTACCGTTAGATGTCTCCAATGCCCTTTGTAAGGCGATTCCAGAACGCTTACCAGATGGCATGAAGATGAACTTAACGAATGCTATCAAGTGTACCCCAGAGTTGCAGAATGCAGAGGTTAGTGAAGACATAAGGGAGCGTAATACGATTAAATACGCCAAGATGCTGGAGGGGACAGTACGTGGAACGGGTATTCATGCCTGTGGATTCATTATATGTCGTAACCCTATTGATGAATGGGTACCTATCTCTACGGCAACAGACCCAGACTTCCCAGAGAAGAAAGTACCAGTAACCCAGTATGATGGTCACGTAATTGAGTCTACTGGTCTTATCAAAATGGACTTCCTCGGACTGAAGACTCTCTCCGAGTTAAAGGAAGCTTGTAAGGTTGTTAAGCAGACAACTGGCGACGTGATTGACCTTGAGAAGATTCCTATTGATGACGAATTGACCTACCAACTCTATCAACGTGGACAGACCGTTGGTACTTTCCAGTTTGAGTCGGCAGGTATGCAGAAGTACCTCCGGGAGCTTCATCCAACTGTGTTTGAAGACCTCATCGCCATGAATGCGCTCTATCGTCCGGGTCCAATGGACTATATCCCAGACTTTATCAAGCGTAAACACGATCCTTCTTTGGTTAAGTATGATATCCCATGTATGGAGAAGTACCTCAAAGATACATACGGAATCACTGTCTATCAGGAGCAAGTTATGCTCTTGAGTCGCCAGTTAGCCAACTTTACACGTGGTGAGAGTGATGCCCTTCGTAAGGCGATGGGTAAGAAGATGAAGGCTATCGTCGACAAGATGAAGCCTAAGTTCATCAAGCAAGGACAAGAGAACGGACACGACCCACAGATACTTGAGAAGATATGGAGCGACTGGGAGAAGTTCGCCAGCTATGCTTTCAATAAGTCACATGCCACTTGCTACTCATGGGTAGCTTATCAGACAGCTTACATGAAGGCGCATTATCCAGCCGAATATATGGCTGCGTTGATGACACGTCGCTTCAGTCAGATTACCGAAATCACAAAGTTGATGGAGGAATGTAAGGCACTGAAGATTGCAACCCTTGGTCCTGATGTCAACGAGAGTCAGATTGGCTTTGGTGTGAATAAGCATGGTGAGATTCGCTTCGGACTCTCTGCTATCAAGGGAATGGGCGCAAGTGCGGCAGATAGTATTGTACGTGAACGCATGGAGAATGGCCCTTATAAGGATATATATGACTTTGCAGAGCGTGTCGACCTCAGTAATGTGAACCGCAAAGCATTTGAAAGTTTAGCTTATAGTGGTGGTTTCGACAGCTTCGGCTTACAGCGAGAACAATACTTTGCAGTCACTGCAAAGGGTGATTTGTTCTTAGATACCATCGTCCGTTATGGACAGCTTTTCCAAGCCGAAAAGGCACAACAACAGAACTCCCTCTTCGGAGGTATGGATGCTATTGATGTAGTACATCCTATCGCGCCAAAGGCAGAGAAGTGGCCAGTCATTGAGAAATTAAACAAGGAGCGTGAACTTGTTGGTATCTATCTGTCAGCCCACCCACTCGATGAATACAGTGTTGTTCTGAACAACATGTGTAACACTCGTTGCTCTATGATAGGTCGCAATGCGAATATGACAGAATTGGCAAAAGCTGACGAAGTGACATTTGGCGGTATTGTCACATCTGTAAACGAACGCTTCTCGCAAAAGACTGGTAAGCCTTTTGGCTTTGTCACGATAGAAGACTTTGAAGGAACGGGCGAATTAGCATTGTTTGGTGACGACTGGGCACGGTGGAACAACCTCCTGAAGATGAACTACACCGTCTATATAACAGCTAAATGTCAGCCTCGTTACCGCAATAATCCTGATATGTTAGAGCTAAAGGTGCAGAAGATTGAGCAACTCTATGACGTGAAACAAAATCGTTTGGAACGCTTTACCATCTCTATGGATGCAACAGCTTTAGACGATGCCTTCGTTTCGGAATTAGCAACAGTCATCGAGGAACACATCGGCAACACACAACTTTACATACAGTTGCGAACGCCTGACAACACAGTACTGATGCTAAGGAGTAAGAATGGTGGCGTTAACGTCGACCGTACGCTGATAGACTTTATCTCATCGAATGAGAAGATGGAGTTCCATATAAACTAAATCAAAAGTGGCACAATCTTTGATGATGAGTAAATAGATAGAAAAGACTATATTAATAAACTTATAAACAGAATAAAAATGGAAGTAGTAATTACTAACGAGAATTTAGAGACTTACAAGAATGGTGAGTTACCATTGGTAGTTGATTTGTGGGCAACATGGTGTGGCCCTTGCAAGATGATTGGTCCTATCATCTCTGAACTTGCTGAAGAGTACGATGGTAAGATTGTTGTAGGTAAGTGTGATGTTGAGGAGAATGATGACGTAGCCATTGATTTCGGTGTACGTAACATCCCAACCATCCTCTTCTTTAAGGGTGGTCAGTTGGTAGACAAGTTTGTTGGTGCAGCTTCAAAAGACGTTCTCAAAGAGAAGTTCGACGCTCTGCTCTAAGCTAAACACTTATAAATATAAAGCCATATCAGTAATCCTTTGATAGGATTCTGGTATGGCTTTTTTGTACATAAAGCCTCACAACTAAACCACATCACAACTAAAAAAGACACATTAAACTGAAAGTTTTTCCTTTTTCTTTATTAGTAATCATATAATTTTATACCTTTGTATCAGAAACCTATCGCTTTTTTAAAGCGCAACTGAGTTTGAACCTTTCGTTTCACTTAACTTCATTAGTTATGGAAAAACTATTGCTTATCCTCCTTTTGTTCTGTACTGGACTTCGAGCTAATGCACAGTCCGTATCTGGAAAGGTACTTGATGAAAACAAGAAGCCTATCCCCTACGCAAATGTCATTATTCTTTCAGCCAAGGATTCTACCTTCATTGTTGGTACAACAACCGCTGATGATGGTAGTTTTAACTTCAAGGAGGTTACATTAGGTAATATCCTTAAAGCCTCCTTTGTAGGTTATGAACCCTTCACTACGGTTCTTTCCAACCAAGATAACCTGACTATCGTACTGAAAGAAGATGCAAAAATGATGAAAGAGGTGGTCGTCAAAGGTAGTGTCCCCCTGCACAAGATAACAACAGAGGGTTTACAAACGAATATCGAGAACACCATACTGAGCAAACTTGGCACTTGTGAGGATGTCCTTGCACATGTCCCGGGACTGACAAAGAAGAAAGATGGCTACGAAGTATTTGGTAGAGGTACACCTATCATCTATATCAACGGTCGTCAGATGCGTGATGCGACAGAGCTTGAACGCCTAAAGTCAAGCGATATCAAGAGCGTTGAGGTGATAAGCAACCCCGGAAGCAAGTATAATGCAGCCGTAAGAGCAGTCGTAAAGATACGCACAAAGAAAGCTGTAGGTGACGGCTTTGGTTTCGATGTACGCTCTGCTTACTACCAGTCGGAGAATGTAGACCTCTCAGAACAGCTTAACTGGAAGTATCGCCATAAGCGTTTAGAACTCTTTGGTGGGCATGGCTATTCACTTGACAACGGTCGCTATCCCAGCAAAACAACTACAATTGTTCAGACAGACACCCTCTGGCAGCAGGATTTCGCACAAGAAACCACCACAAAGAGTTCTATTTTCAAAAATACAGTAGGAGCAGACTATCAGTTAAATGATAGTAATTCTGTCGGTATCAAATACATGCTTAACTTCCCTCATGACTTCCCCCTATCTGGTATTCTTAGTAGTGATATAACGGCAAACGGGGCTTTCTACGACCATATTAACACCCTTAGAATGCCCAAGCTATCCCATCGTCCCTCCCAATTCATTAATCTTTACTATGTTGGAAAGATAGGAAAGATGGACATAGACTTCAATGCCGATTATCTTTACAACAAGCAAAATGACCATACTACCTATCGAGAAGAAAGTCGCAACAAGGTTAGTCGCACCGTAACTTCCGACAATCAAGAGCGTAATAGGCTCATTGCTTCCAAGCTAACCTTGGGCTATCCTGTTTTAGGAGGAAATCTGTCAGTGGGTGCAGAATATACCTATACGAACCGCAATGACGCATATAGCAATCCAGAAAACTATATTCCAAGCTCATCCGCACAGCTAAAGGAGTCGAATATCGCTCCTTTCATGGAATACAAACACCAGCTATCAATCTGCCAGTTGACAGCAGGTCTACGCTGGGAGGCGGTACGTTTTAACTACTATGAGAACGGACAACACATTGCCAATCAAAGTCGTTCGTTCAGCAACCTATTCCCAAGCATCTCTGCAGCTACACAGATAGGAGACCTACAGATGCAATTAAGCTATGCAGCAAGGACACGTCGCCCTTCTTACCGTCAGTTAAGTAATAACGTTTCATACGGCAATCGTTTCTTGATGCAGTCGGGTAACCCACTGCTTCAGCACGAATACATCCACAACATAAGCTTAGGAGCAATGTGGAAGTTCATCCAGTTTGGCATCTCTTACAATGACCGTCGCCACGCCATTGTCTTCTGGAGCGAACAAGACAGCCATAATTCAGCCATCTCACGCATTACCTACACGAATCTTCCAAGCATCAAGACGGTATCTACTCAATTAGCTTTTTCGCCAACAATCGGTATCTGGACACCTGAATTCACGGCATTAATGAAGAAGCAATGGCTCACATTACATACGAGTACAAAGACGTATAAGCTGAACAAACCAATCTGGCAATTCAGTTTTAACAACACATTCGATTTCGGCAAAGGCTGGTTACTATCAATGGAGTCATTCATCGTCAAGAGAGGTGATGCTGAAATTGGATCCATTGCACGAAACTCAGGAAGCGTCGACATCAGCCTCACAAAATCTTTCTTAAAGAATAGACTCGCACTTCGTATTGGTGGAACAGACTTATTCCATACCCGAAAAGGAGGAGGAATTAGCTACACAGAGTCAATGGAGACTCAACAGATTAGTACATACGACAGCCGTCAGTTTGTTCTAACTGTTACCTATAAGTTCAATACTTCACGAAGCAAATACAAGGGTACAGGTGCCGGACAGGCTGAAAAGAACAGATTATAGACAGCATAAAAGCACCAATAAACTTAGCCTATGACCCAATAGGCTAAGTTTACTTGTGCTTGAACAACTCCCTACTTACACCCAATTGGCTCTGCTTTAATAAGACATCAAATGTTGTTTAGTACTCCGCACCATTGGTGCAAAGCCTTAGCACAATATGTGCGAAGCCTTAACACGTCATGTGCGCAGCAACAACACAACGGCTAAAAGTGAGAAGAAAGGGGCTTTATGTGCATTATAATGAATACCGTAAGACGTTAATGCTAACAAAGATAAGAGAGGTATATTAGCTTATACAAATAAGAAGATGATCTATCAAAGGGATGTAAGTGATTGAAAACATACAAAAACATCACAAGATTTGATATTACATACAAAAAAAGAGGGTATATCCAAGACACTAACGTCTAAGATATACCCTCTGAAATGTATGTTAACACGGAAGATTAATCATTCATATAACGCTGGACACGTGCATACATCAACTCATATTGAGATTTGATAGTTGTATCCTTCGTTGTCTTGATGCGCTCCTCAAGTAGCTTCTGCAGTTTCTGTGCATAGTGGAACACATATTCAGCTGTGCGGTCGATGGTCTCTGTCCACATTGTCTCTGGTTCACCATAACCAACACCAAAGCCAAGGAAAGCCACATCCTGCTTGTCATCACGCAAGCTACGCACCTTACCAACCTGTCTAACCTCAACAATGTTAGCCTTCAGACGTTCAACATAGAGTTGCTGCATGGCGATATCATCATCGTCAAGATTCTCATCACCAGCGATTGTCTTAGCCCAAACATTATTATACGTGTCTTCGCAATACTCCAATGGAGAATAAGAAGTAGAGTCAGCATAATAGCTCAATGCTAAACGTGCGGTTGCAGAGAGTGCCATTTCCTGAATGCCACCTGCCAATGTCTTGTAAGGATGAGAGTTAATCTGAGGTAAGCGGTTCTCGATACTCTCAACACCACGCTTACCAAACTTGCGTGCTTCTTGCAACAACCACATTGCAGCAGCACGTTGTTTCTCCTTAGGCATCACCTCATAACGAGGAATACCAGAAGACTCAGTACTCTGATTCAGTTTGATACCGCCAATGATAGGATAAACATTACGAACGTAACCGTATGCCTGTGAGACAATCTGACGATAGAGCTTAGCCTTACGTGTGCCATCAGCACCATCTGGAATCCACTCATCGAAATGACTGAGAATATACTCAAGGTTCTTAAGGCCGTATGTACTTGACTTCACAGCATCATCACCGAGGTCCTCCTCAATGGCAGTTGGGTCATAACGATAGCGTGACTGCTGAAGTACGTAACGATACATTGGGTCGTGCGCATGAGACTCTAGGAGTGCCATCAATGGTTTTACATCATCTCTGAAACTCTTTGAGTTAGGGAAGACACGATATCCCCATTCGATAGCATATTTATCATACACACCCAACTCAGGAGGAGTCAGTGACACGCCCTTATCTGTTGGCTGTGCAACATAGTTGAAACGAGCATAGTCCATGATAGACGCTGTTGTACCATACTTCTTTGTAAATTCAACAGAACGAAGCGAATCTGTTGGGATTGCAGCCGATGAAGCCATATTGTGCATCAGTCCGAGTGTATGTCCTACCTCATGTGTCACAATGTATTCGAGTGATGGCAGAAAAAGACTGTCAGGCATATCCAATGTACGTGCAGCAGGATCAAGCTGTGATGTCTGAATAAATCGCCAGCTATTGATAACATTCACAACGTCATTATACACCAATACGGTCGCTGTGATAATCTCACCTGTACGTGGATCAACCCATGAAGGACCCATTGCATTCTCTGTCGCAGTAGGCAAATAACGAATGCAAGAATACAAGAAGTTATCTGGATCGAAGTTTGGATCATTGGTTGGGAAGTCCACAGCCTGCATCACATTCTTAAAACCGATACGCTCGAAAGCCTTATTCCATCTTAGAACAGCTTGTCTTATCGCCGGCTTCCACTTTTCAGGGAACGCATTATCGATATAGAACACAATAGGTTTTACTGGCTCACTGAGCTGACCTGCAAAGTAAGCAGCAGGATCCTTAGGCTCTAAACGCCAACGATTGATAAAGCTTGCATGGTCGATAAGACTGTCATTGACGATAGACTTTGGCGTAAGGAAGTAGCCAAGACGAGTATCACTCAAACGAGGAGTCATCATATCCTCTGGCAAGAGTGCCAAAGTAAACTGTACACCGATAGAAACTGGATGATTGCTAATAGCAACATTACCACTGTTACCAGTCATATTGGTAATATAGTTGCGCTCCATCGAGATACAAGCGTTGTTTGCAAACGACTTCAAAGAAGTTACTTTAATCCACTCTGGCTTTAAGTCAGCATCCACACGATATGGACCAGCAATCTTTGCGATAACTGGGAAGTACTTACTCTCTCTCAAGAAGAAAGAAGAAACGTCAAAGAGAATACCACCAGTCTTCTTGTTTCTTGCCTTGATTGGGAAGCTATAGAAGTCAAGGTTACGATAGTTCGTAGCCTGTGCCTGCTTTGCATTATCCGTTGGTAGTGCATCGAGCAACTCGGAATTGATAGCCTGCATAACGATAGAACTATCTTTCTCTACAAAACGCACGTGCGAAATAGAACCTGCACGAGTACCTACCTCTGCAAACTGCGGGCTTGATACAGATGAAATAGTTGCACCAATAAGCATGTCACGACCGATAGAAGAAGGTGGCAACTCCATGAGGAGTTTCTCACCTGTCCTATAGAACGAAACGAATGGTCCCTTTGCAGAGTCCGTCTTCTCTTCGGTTAGAATACGCTCATAGGCATCTTTCTTCACCACAGAAGTAGTGGTTGTAGCCTTCTTTTTCTTCTTCTTAAAGAAAGGGAAAGCCTGTGCTGACAGTGAAAGGCTCAAGAAGCCCACTGCTAATAGGGTTGCATGAACCGATTTCATTGATAAAAATGAAGTCTTTCTCATTTCTTCACCTCCATTGTCTTATTGATTTTGAAGAGCATCATCTCGTAGTGTGTACGCGCTTCAAGTGGCAAGTTTGCCTTCAAACATTTCTCCAAAGCTGTTCTCAACTTCAAAAGACAGTTGTAGAAATAAAGCTCTGAGTTGTCTGCGAGGGTGATATCAACAGCTGGAGCAAGATTCTGAGATGGGTCACCAAAACCTGGAGTAGCACCAAGATCATCACCCTTCAAAGCCATGCTGGAACCAGAACCACCACCAGAACCACCGTTTCCAGTAGCCTTAGAAACAACACTCTGTGCCTGACTCATGAATGCACGCTGCAAAACACGCTCGCCCTGAGATGGTGCGCGCATCTCAGCAACACTCTTGAAGAGGGTGTTATAGATATCATCAAAGTACTCTTTCTGTGTGTAACTGTTTGGATTCAAGTAAGAAGTGATAGCCACACGCATACGTGCTGCCATCAAATCGTAGCCCATGAACTCTAAACTCTGGTCATAATAGCTTACTGACAAGTAGCCCTTACGCTCGTAGTTACGGTTAGCATACTTCTTGAAGCTCATTGCCTCCTGCAAACACCACAAGAGTGAACGACGCTGAAGATCCTTAGAAACAACCTGATACTGTGGTACTCCTGCTGAAATCTTCATATTATTGAGGTACATTCCACCAACATTACTCAACACCTGCTTGAACAAAGCATAACGATTCTGTGATATCTGCAGGTATAACTGATCTTTGATACGAGTATCCTCATCGTTCTTAATCCACTTAGAGAGGTTGTTTTCAACGATTGTATAGTTCTTATTTGCAAGGTTTGCACTTGCAATCATATCGTTACCAAGTGCTCCTGCAGCAAGACGTGGGTCCCATTTAGCATTGCGCTCAGCATAATAACGAAGACGTGGGTTTGTCACCTTCTTGTCAACAAACGCCTCAAGTGTATTCTTCTCATCATTGATAGAAACATTATCGGTATCGAAGTAACGATAGTTCCAATCAATTGTAAAGTAGTCGTACATACCAAGTCCTGTTGGAGCAAGGCGTACACCATTATCTGTTGGCTGTGCAACATAATTGTAATGAACGTCATCCATAACCGAAGGAGCAAGCCCCATGGTAGTCGTGAAACGTGCATTACGCAATGAATCAGTAGAATAAGTAGCTGAAGCTCCAAGGTTATCCAAGAGGCCTAACATACTACCAGTTTCCTTTGTAACCAACATCTTCAAGCCTTCAGCAAACTTTGCAGCAGACAAACGGTTGCTACGTACTGATGGATCAACAGCACCTGTTTCAATTAAACGCCACTTATGTAACAACTTCTCGACATCAGAATAGATGAACATAGAGGCTGCCATAATCTCTCCTGTATTAGGATTGACATAGATATCACTCTTTGGAGCAGATGAAGAACCACTTGGTATGTAGCGAATACAAGAATACTGAATGTTGTCTGGGTCGAAATCTCCTTGTTTCTGAGGGAAGTCAACAACCTCAATAGCATTCTTAAAGCCTATCTTTTCAAAAGCCTTATTCCACTCAAGAACACCCTCACGAATTGGCTGTTTCCATGCTTCTGGGAAGGTATCATCCAAATAGAAACGGATTGGATTAGCAGGCTGACTCAGCTTACCCTTTGCATAAGCCTTCTTATCCTTTGGTACAAGATTCCAACGATGAGAGTAGAAGATACGCTTTGTACCTTCACCTTCCTTTGGAATTCCCAAACGAACTGAGTAGTTAACACCGATACGTGAGTCCATAATACGTGGACGCATTGCAGACTCTGGCACAAGTGCTACACTATAACTAACACCAACAGTTGTAGGACGTTCACCTCCGATAGGCATAGACATCAGAGAAGTAGACACACCATAAGTGAAGTCATTATTAACAATAACATTCGTATCAAAGCTCTTTATACCACGAATGAACGAGAGTTCAGGCTTAGGAGTAGCCTTGATACTGTAGTTACCATTCTTTGTTGGCATAACCGATATGAGGTTAGTTGGTTTACCTAACAAAGAAGTTACGTCAAAGACAACCGCAGAGCTGTCGTTATTATAAGCCATAATGTTAAAGCCCTGCCAAATACCATCACGATAGTTCAGAGACAATGCATTATCAAGGTCTGCAGAATTAGCATTCTCCTTGAAAAGAACATTGTTAGGAGTCTTCATCACAACAGAACTATCCTGTATGTCAAAATAGAACAAAACAGGATTAGAACTTGTTGAACCAACAGTAACTGTAGATGCATCAGTTGTTGAGTTTACTACTCCACCAAGCATCATCTGCTTCTTCAACAAAGTACGTGGCAACTCAAAGTAAATCTTGTTATCAAGCTTATGAACAGTAATAAACTTACTACGTGCCGTCTCAGTCTTTTTATCTTTGAAGAGACGGTCATACTTTGTCTCCTTCTTTGGTTTAGACTTAGACTTGTCATCATCAGCTTTTGCAACAGTACTTTGCAATACAAGGAGGAGCAATAATGCCCCTCCAAGTAAAGAGTTCTTAAATGAGAAATTCATTCTTATCATTTGTATGTTATTTATTTCTGAATAATGCCTTCACAATACGTCCCGTAATGTGCTGCTTTGACCAACGTAGAGCATTTGTCTGCGTGTCATAACAGTATAGACTACCTGGCATAGATGCCGATGTATCATTGGTTGCAACATAGATGAGGTTATCATCATCTGAGAACACCATGTCTACAATCTTCTCAGAACTGCTACCTACAGTGAACAGTGCTGCAGTTGGGAAGTTACTATTAGCAAGTACGTTATGTGCATAGACAGCATTGCCATTAGTGTAATAAACAATGTTCTTGCTACGAGCCGAGCGTACGACAGAGCCATTAGCGATACCAGAAGTAGAAGGCATTGCAACACGGTAAAGCACATTAGCTGCAATTCTCTTATCTGCAGAAGAAGAGTAGTAGCCTGGGAAGATGTATGTAAAGTAGAATGTTCCCGTGCTTGTTTGATTAGTAATCAACGCAAGGTTACGCTGCTTGTTAACACTACCCATACCAACCAACGTATCACCAGTGAAGGTTCCCTTCAAGATTTCAGCAGGAATAGATGTATTCTCAATAGCCATTGCTAACAGAGAGCCATGTGCATTGTCAAAGTAAGCATCACCATGTGCATAGAAAAGGTCGTCTCTCCACCATGGAGTCATGCTATTTGCAAATGTAACAGAACCACCTACAGCACTTGTAAAGCGTGAAGTCTGTGAAACCAAGTTGGTTGTGTTCAGACCCAATGAATACAAGTTATTCTTAGTAACAGCCATAACCTTTGGTGCACCTGGATCAGAGTTAGCCGCTACCTGTATCACCTTCTCACCGACAGGAGTTTGGAAAAGTGACAACATTTCATAACCATCAAGCTGGTAAAGTGTTGATGGATTACCTGCTGCAATAATCAGAACATTGTTTGCCTGACCACCGATAGTCTTGTTCCATGCCATTGAGCAAGGTGTACCAAAGTTAATGTTAGGGTTGTTAGGAGCCAACACATCAAGGTGGAAACTCTTGTTTACATCCTCTGTAGGTACATATGAAAGGATTGACTTACTATTATTTTCTGCCAAGAGATAAACACCCTTTGTATAAGCATATTCAACATTCACATTGAATTCATAGATCTGAATATTCTGACCATTGCTCAAACGAAGACGTCCAGTATAGCTTCCTGAATTCTGAATAGGATAAACAAGTGCAGAATCACTTGAAACCAACTTATGATTTATCTCCCATTCGTAGGTGAGTTTCTGCTTTCCATTGCTTTGCAACACCGCTGGGTTGATTTTCAAAGTATCACCCTGATTAAGTGTATAACTGCTATTCAGAGGTGTCTGCAGACTGATTACAGACACACCATCACCCCCTTCTGTTGAATCATCCTTGATACAAGAAGTGAAGGTAAGGGCTGTTGCAGCTAAGATAAATAAATATTTCTTTATCATAATTCGTCAATTATTTTAATCGTTATACCTATGAACGTGCTTATTCAGGATTGGCAGCAAAGTAAGCTTTCAACTTCTGAATATTTCTATAAAGCTGTGTCCAACTTCTTGTATTACGTATTGCCTTCTCAATCTCACTTGCATCTGAGTTATACAAAGACAGGAGATAACGATACTTAGCTGGTGTATAAGCAGGAAGACCCATTGCTTGCAGCGTAGGATTGTCCCACCAGTATGGCTTTTCAAGCACATTGTCAAAAGTAATCGTTCTCTTTAGTGCATTAGGGAAACGGACACCAAGGTCGTCAGATGCTTCCAAACGCAGAACAAGACGAATATTTTCGTTCTTAGTATCACTAAGATTCTGACGCAAAAGAACTACACGAAAACTTGATGCAAGACTATCGGCTGGAATTACTTGATCACTATTGATTGCCTCAAAGTGTACTCCTGCTTTGGCAGAACTACTTGGGTCAACAACTACCTTATAATGTTGAGCCTGTGACTTTCTCACTCCTGCAAGCTTGACTTTTACTGTAACCGTATCTGTTGTCACGCTCGTAGGCTGTGTTCCGAACGAATAGTTATATAATGTGTCAGAAGCATTATTGAGGTCGAAATAAACCTGGTTTGCTCCTTCGAAAGTACCATCCTTTGAGTATTCACCTTTGTACTCATCGTTTGAACACGCTGCCAACGACAATGCGATGACACCGATAGCGAAGAAGTTTGTGATTGATTTATACATAATCATTTTGTTTTTTAGTGTTGTCCGATAAGCAAATTCCATGTAGCTTAGCCTTTTCTTCCTTATTATGTAGGACGCTTATGACTTCGCTTTCCCATGTTTTGCCGATATGTTAAGTTTCCGCACATGTGGTGCGAAGGCTCAGCACGCATGGTGCGGAGGGCTAACACCAATGGTGCTGCATATTAGTTAGCCCATCAAAGAGCTTATACTACTTAAGTATTATCGGATTACAATATTTGTTTTTATGTTTATATCTCTTCTTTTATACACTCAAGTCAGTGATTTAGCTATGCTAAACGTTTTTTACAAGTAGTCTTACTCGTATCGTTTGCAGTGCTAAACCATGCTAACTCTTTGATATGAACTATTCGTTATGTACAGCCTGATCACCGTACTCATTCTCTCTATCTGGCCATGGGAGATTGAAGATGGCATCTGAAGGCTGATACGTATCGATGTTTCTGAAGTCAGTGAAACTACGGTTATAGTGCTTCAACGCATAGAAAGTCTGTCCCATACCAGGGAACTCACGCATACGTTCACGCATCATCTCCTGCTCGAAGAGTGTACGTGTAGCTACCTTAGCCGCGTCAACATCACCCAATCCCCTACTCTTTCTTACCTGATTGAGCAGACTGATTGCCTCTGTCTGATTTGTATCATAAAGACTTTCGCTCAAAATATAATACATCTCTGGCAGACTAATTAACACAAAGCCTTTCAACACACCTCTTGTAGCCTCGGCATCATTTTGAATTAGACGGATAAAGCTGAAAGAGGATGCTGAACCTGATGTATTCTCTCTAAAGAAAGAGGTGAAACGGAGGTCAGAGCTAAGCGCTGTAAAGAGGTCGGTCTCATAGAGACTACGTGTATCACGACGACCCTCAAGGAAAGAGCCGTAACCTGTAGAACGCAGGAAGGCTGTACGGATTGCTGTTGAACGATCGGCTGCATAAACTCCGAAAATCATCTCCTTACTTGCAGGGAAACGCATCACAGAGTCAAGTGAAGTACTTGTATTCAGCTTAAAGTTCTGTGTAGCGTTGATGACTTCACGAGCATACTTTGCAGCTTCTGTGTACTTACCCATAGCGTAGTATACACGAGCTTTAGTAGCCTTTACTGCATACTTATTGAAAAGAATCACACGTCCCTTACTATAATCACGTACGAAAGTATTATCGTAAGTGACATCATTGTCGTCTGTCAACAATGAGTCAGCCTGATTCAAGTCCTTAAGAATAAGGTTGAACGTAGCCTGCAAAGTGTAACGTGTGCGGTTCTTCAAATTGAACTCTGTTGCATAAGGCAGACCAAGTGTGTTTGCATCACTGCGCGTATAGTCTGTACAGTAGAGGCGAGCGAGGTCGAAGTGCATAAAGCCACGCAGACCCAACGCCTCACCATGAATCATCTTGCGCTCTTGTGCACCTGCACTAATATCATTAATGTGCTTCAACACATTGTTGACATTAGAGATATTGTTGTACATATTGCTCCAAACAGCATCCACGATGTTGCGTGCTTGCTGGTTAGTATATTGGTAGCGGTTCAGATAATAACTAACATCTTGTGTGTTGTCATAACCGAACTGCTGACCTAACTCATCCACCATACCCCATGAAAGGTTACTACCATAGAGGTTGGATGAAGCTAACTTACCGTAGATACCAAACATAGCATCCTCATAACCAGTAAGGTCAGTGAACATCTCGTCATCTGTAAGCTGTCCTTTTGACTGCACATCCAAGAAGTCGCTACATGATGTAAGCAAAGCAAACACCATGGATAATCCTATATATTTCGTTATCTTCTTCATTGTTATCCTAATTTAGTTTTAGAGTGAGAATCGTAATGAGAATTCAAAGCTTCTGTCATATGGATAGTTCAAACCACGCTCTCTCTTCGCTGTTGATAGGTAGAAGAGGTCATTAGTAAGAAGCTCTAAGAACATACGCTTCAATCCGTACTTCTGAATAAAGTTTGTTGGAACCTCATAAGAGAGTGACAAACTGCTCATACGCAAGAAATTGTTCTTCTCTACGAAGCGTGATGTCTGATATGGAGTAGTTGTATCGTCGATACGCTTATACTTTGCAACAGTTCCAGGAGTCTTCCATCTGTCATTCAATACACGCTCATCAGCATTGTACTTAGGGTTAGCTCCCTCTACCTTTGTTGCCAAAGTCTCATTATAGACAGAACCTCCGAAAGAGTACAAGAACGAACAACTCAATGCAAATCGCTTATAAGTAAGGTATGAAGTGATAGAACCCGTACCTAAAGGATTGGTATCACCGAAGATTACCTTATCATTTGAGTCATAAACGAAAGTATATGCACCATCACGCTTAATAAAGATTTCCTGACCTGTTACTGGGTCGATACCTGCAGAAGGAACAACCTTCAAGGCTGTCAAAGACTGACCCTCTTCATAGATAGGAAGCGGCGCAACACCATCGCTATTCTTGTTCTTCTCATTCTGTTCACGCAGAGAATTACTGATCTTCTTAATCTTATTCTTGTTATAAGCATATGTAAGACCGAGTGACCACTGCCAATCTTTATTCTGAATTGGGAAGGTACGCAGACGAAGTTCAAAACCTGAGTTCTGCACCTCACCAATGTTCTCACGTGAAGTTATCACACCCACTGATGGTGCCTTAGTAATATCCAAGAGCAGGTTGTCTGTATTCTTGATATAATAATCAGCTGAAAGGTCGACACGACCACGGAAAGCAGTGAAGTCAACACCGATGTTGGTGCTCAATGTACGCTCCCATTTCAAGTCTGGGTTACCGATAGTAATTGGCGTAGCACCAGTTCCCTTGCCATAGAAGTAAGAGCTATTATAACTATAGGTAGTCAATGCCTGATATGGGTTAAAGTTGATATTACCCAAGTAACCAACACTGGCACGAAGCTTCAAGAGCGAAACTGGTGAGCCCTTCATAAACTTTTCGTTGTGAATATTCCATCCACCACCGACACTCCAGAATGGAGCAAAGCGCTGATTCTTACCGAAACGAGATGAACCCTCATAACGATAGATAAGGTCAAGGAAGTACTTGTTATCCCAAATTGTATTGGCATTAACGAAGAAACCGACACCTCTTGTCTGTGTATCAGAGCCACTTGGACGCGTTGCAGCGTATGCTGTAGCGAAAGATGGATGTCCGAGCTTATCTGAATAGAATCCTATTGAAGTATAAGTAGCGGCATCTGATGACGTAGACTCAATACTTCCACCTCCCATTGCAGTAAGGAAGAGCTTCTTAAAGAAGTAGTTATTATATGATAACATTGCTTTTCCTTGCAACGTTGTGGTATTTACCCAGTTATCAGACAATGAACCACGCTGATCAGCAGACTTATTACGAATCTCGCTATAGGCAAAAGGAGATGTAAAAGTGCGTCTATCCTGCTTGCTACGGTCGATTGTAAAGTCTCCATCCAAACGAATCTTCTCACCGAACCACAACTGAATATTGGTCGTATTGAGGAAGTCAAAGTTATTTGTCTTACTATAACTACCCAACGAAGCATCATACAATGGATTCGCCAAGTCATGATAGAGTGAAGAACGCAACTGTCCATCAGAGTTATATGGATTCTCATAAGGATTCATCTTAACCCAGTCTGAGAAGTCACCATAAGGTGACACGTTACTTGATACAGAAGAGAGTGTCGAACTGTTTGACACGAAGAACTTACCTGCGATATTGTAAGACAGGCGGAAATTGGTTGAAAGACGGGTACGATCAGAACCCTTCATGACACCAGCATCATTACCATAACGAATACCGAGATTATACTTTGCACGGTCATCACCACCATCTACACTCAAACTGTGTGACTGTGAGATAGCATTACGCAGTGGCTTAGACAGCCAGTCAGTCTCAACACCTCTCTGAATATCATTATATATACGTGCATAATCCTTGTCAAGCGTATATTGAGTTGAAGGACTTGTATCTGTAAACAAACCAGCAAGACGCTCATACTCCAACTTCTGACGTGCATTCAACAAATTATAGTCGGACAAATCAGGTGTTGACAAACGTACTGTTCCGCTATAGTTCAATTTCAACTTACCACCCTTCAAGGTCTTTGTTGTAATAACAATAACACCTGCAGAAGCTTTCGCACCATAAAGAGCAGATGCAGAAGCATCCTTTAATACGGTAACTGTCTCGATATCATTCATATCCATATCGGCAACATACTCAGCAGAAACCTGCGCACCATCTACCACATAGACTGGTGTATTGGCTTGTCCTTCGAAGGTTGCACGACCACGGATATTGAGTTCTGCCACCTTATTAGGGTCAGAACCTTTGAGATTATCATCTGCGATGACCATACCAGGAACGAAACTTGCAATACTCTGCAACACATTCTTCGTACCCACATTCATCAATTGGTCACGACTTACAGCCACCTGAGAACCTGTAAACGAATTCTTATTCTTAGTCTGATAACCCGTTACAACGACTTCCTGCATTTCCTTTGAGTCTTCACGCAAAGTAATATTGGCTGTAGCACCATTCTTTACAGTCTTAGTAACAGTCTTATAACCAATATATGACACATTCATGTGTACCTCTTTAAGGTCGGTCTTAATCTCATATTCACCATTGATATCGGTCACATAGCCACCATTTACGCCATCCACACGGATAACTGCACCGATGATTGGCTCACCGCTACTATCAGTAACCTGACCACGAACGCCGCCCTTACGCTGTACAGTTTCCTTCTTTGCAAGCGTCAAGGTATTACCCTCAACCGTGTATGAAAGTGGGAACTGGTTTGCCAAGTTCAGTAACAAACTTGATACTGACTGATCACGCACGTCAAGAGTAACACCCTTGAGTGCCTTCACACCTTCATCCGCAAACTTTACATTTAATCCTGTCTGCTTTGCGACCTCATTGGCGAAATCCTCTACCGTTGCATCATGCATAGAAAGAGTTACTTTTGCGCCATTCAGGTCCTGCGCTGACATGGGGAGACTTAATGGACCAAAACATAAAAGGTTCAAAAAAAGAACACATATTATGCGTTGGAGGAATTTAATCTTCTGCATCGTTCTCTAAAATTATGAATTTTGTTACTTGAAATTACAATCTTTTTTTTACTCGAAAACTCTTATGTTAATAATTGTTCAGAGAGAAGAAAAGAAATCTTCATTTCTATTAATACTATCGAGATAGTTCCTTCACAGGTGGACAATACCTATTATGTATTATTCCGCAAAAGTACGAAAAAAAATAAAAAACCAAGCTATTTTATTATTAAAAATAAAGAATTCCTTTCATTATTATTAATTTTTGATAGCCAAATATACATTTTAATGGCATTTTCTTTACGAAATGATAGTAAAAGATAAACGATATGTCTAATTCGTATAAGAATCCCTTATACTTTTTTACTTTTATGTTCTGATTGCTTTTCAATAATTTTTTAAAACCGTTCTTATACATACAAACGCCCGTTTATCATTGACAAAAGTTTACTATTCTATCAGTGTCTACATTCCGTAGTATCAAAAATATTTTGCTTTTAGAGGCTAAAATTGAAAACAACTTACTTCAAGTTGCTCGCATATCAACCATCTTTTGAAGACTGTCTTATGCTCCGCACCATTGGTGCTAAGGCTCCGCACCAATAGTGCTAACCATCAACACAAAGTGTGCTGACCATCAATATATCGGGAAAAGATGACATAAAGAGTGCATTATGATTGTTACGAAGCATAAAGACATTGATAGTTAACTTATTCAGCGATCACTTACAAGATTACACAAACCACTCTTTTTAACCCGTAGTTCGTATAACCAACATAAAAACAAGGAGTTGTATCAAAACAAAACCACTAACGGTTTCTTCGATACAACCCCTTTTTGAAGTTATAACTGTCGTCTTTCTACTATCTATATAGATAGCAAAAAGCTATGTTATCACATAAAAATCTTACTGATGCTGTGCATGATAATTCTCCAATCCCTTATCAAGGAACTCAAGATAAGCAGGTACATCTTCCTTAAAGCTAAAGCTACCATTCAATGGCTTACCCGCATTGTCCAATGGTACATAGAAGGGCTGAGCAAGATAACCGAACTTAGTCTGCTCCAAATAGCTCCACTTATCACCGATAGTACGCAGTGTACGTGAAGTTCCATCAGGGAGTTTCACCTCTACAGGCTGCTTCAATGGTGTCTTATCATCTACATAAAGTGAGATGAGAACATAGTCCTTATTCAACTTTTCTGCTACACGTGAATCAGTCCATACAGATGCCTCCATCTTACGACAGTTCACACATCCAAAGCCTGTGAAGTCAACCAAGACTGGCTTACCTGCTGCTGCAGCGGCGCGCATACCCTCATCATAATCTGTATAAGCAGCATGTACCGCCTGTGGAGCAAGGTTAAAATCCTGTGTGTTAATAGGTGGTGCAAACGCACTAACTGCCTTAGAAGGAGCACCCCAGAGTCCTGGAAGCATATAAACAGAGAATGCCAATGAACAAAGACCAAGCATGATAGCAGGTACAGGCATAGCCTTCTGATCTGGATCATCATGTGGGAACTTAAGCTTACCAATGAGATAAAGACCCAAGAGACCGAAGAGGACAATCCAAATAGAGAGGAATGTCTCACGATCAAGAATATGCCAGCCGTATGCAAGGTCGGCTACTGACAAGAACTTCAGTGAGAATGCTAACTCGATGAAACCCAACACAACCTTAATCATGTTCATCCATGAACCAGACTTGGGTGCTTTCTTAAGTAAAGTTGGGAAGAGAGCAAAGAAGGTAAATGGCAAGGCAAGAGCCAAAGCAAAACCAAACATACCCACTGCAGGAGCTACCCAGTCACCACTTGTTGCTGCCTGAACAAGGAGAAGACCTACGACAGGAGCTGTACAAGAGAAGCTTACCAATGACAAGGTGAATGCCATAAGGAAGATAGAAAGCAAACCTGTTGTCGCAGAGGCCTTATTGTCAACCGCATTACCCCATGAAGAAGGTAATCGAAGTTCAAACCATCCGAAGAAACTGAATGCAAAGACTACTAACAAAAGGAAGAAGAACACATTGAATGGTGCATTTGTTGCCAACTCATTCAACTTTTGTGGACCGAAAGCCCAAGTAACAAGCGTTGCCAAACCCATATAAATGACAATGATTGACAAGCCGTATGTCACTGCATCACGAATACCCTTCTTACGGTCATCCTTCGCTCTCTTGAGGAAGAAACTTACCGTCATAGGAATGATAGGCCATACACAAGGGGTGAGCAAAGCAATGAAACCACCCAAAACACCCATAAAGAAAATACTCCAAAGAGAGCTATTAGTACTATCCTTGGTGCTATTGAAGGCTGACAACTCTTTGATAACAGGTTGCCACAAGTTAACATCTGCATTGACTTGTGCATTCTCCTGCTTTAGAGCCCCTGCAGTATCAGCTGGTAACACATCAGACTTTTTTGCAGTATCTGCAGTCATTGCGGTAAGTGCAGATAAACCATCAGCTGCTACATCAGTAGCAGCTGTCGTTGTTTTGTCCGTTTCTGCGTTAGCAGCTGTTGGTGTTGCTGCGGGCGCTGAAGCAGGTCCATTGCCTTTAAAGTTAAATTCAACTTGTGTTGGTGGCAAACACATCTCATCGTTACAAGCACCATATTCCAAGTAACCCTTTATACTATAGGTCTTAGCTGTTATCTTGTAACGCTGAACGAAACCAACGCTATTCTCGAAATAACGTAGTTTCATCTCAAAAGTCTTATCATAGACATTCAACTCTTTACCACGTGTTGTGAGCTTACCTACTGGTGTTACGCCCTCTGCTTTGTCTACATGTAAAGATGCAGATGTAGGACCATCAGCAGGAAGATTCGTTGAATATACATGCCATCCCTGGTCAATCTTCGCTGTGAAGATAACCTCTACCTCTGTTGGTGAAACCTGCTTCTGTTGTACAGAAAAATGAACAGGGTTCTGCTGTGCCATAGCTGTGAGGCTAAACAACAGCGTAAAGAGGATAAATAGTGTATTTCTTCTTTTCATCGTTTTATACTATTAGAATTTGAACTGCAAAGATAAGAAAATTATTTTTATAACATTACATAATGTATATATTTAATATTTATATTCAATAACTTTTTATCAATCTATGTTCAAAAGGTTTTCAGGATTAAGATGAGTTCTCTCGTCGATTTTTATTTTACGTATATTGTTGCAGACAGGTAGTCACCTACCTGCTGCAACAGCTATTCATTTAAGAATAATCAGCATTAATTATGCACCAACGTACCTATATCTTCACCGTCCATAACCTTCTTCAGATTACCGACAACGTCCATATTGAAGACATAAATAGGTAGGTCGTTTTCTTTACACATGGTCGTTGCTGTGAGGTCCATTACCTTAAGACCCTTTGTGTAAATCTCATCATATGTGATTTCAGAGAACTTTGTTGCCGTTGGGTCTTTCTCTGGATCGGCTGTATAGATACCATCTACACGTGTACCCTTAAGCATTACGTCCGCCTCAATCTCAATACCACGCAAGCTTGAACCAGTGTCCGTAGTAAAGTAAGGACTACCAGTACCAGCTGAGAAGATACAAACATAACCTGCCTCCATAGCCTCGATAGCCTTCCACTTGCTATAGAACTCGCCGATTGGTTCCATACGAATAGCGGTCAAAACCTTAGCTTTCACACCGATTGCCTCAAGTGCTGAGCTAAGAGCAAGAGAGTTGATAACGGTTGCACACATACCCATCTGGTCGCCTTTCACACGATCAAAGCCTTTCTGGCTACCGCTCAAACCACGGAAGATGTTACCGCCACCGATTACGATACCAATCTGTACACCCATTTCATGTACTTCCTTAATCTGCTTAGCATAATCGCTAAGACGCTCAGGGTCGATACCGAAGCCCTGTTTTCCCATCAAACTCTCACCCGAAAGTTTCAAGAGAATTCTTTTAAATCTTGCCATTATTTTTGGAATTGAAGGAGTTGAAGGAACTTCTTTACTTTCCCAAACACCTTATTATATAATAAATTCTACTTCTTTAAATTGATATTCACGAATCATACCCTTGCTGTCACGGAGGATGAGATGTCCATCGTCTTCTACTTCAACGATAGCGCCATCAAACTCACCATCAGCATCGCGGAACTTATGAAAGCCTCCACGACGATACAAGGCTTCGTGATACATTGCACTGATATCATTATATCCGCCCATCTCTAACAGCCGATAGAGTTCTGAGAACTTCTTGATAATCTTATTCAACAGTTCTTCTTTATCAACCTCATGCCCTAAAATCTGACAGAGAGAAACGGGATTAGGGGCATCACTATGGAACGTTTCCTGATTTACATTCAGTCCCACACCAAAGACACAGTCTTTTATACGTCCCGCAGCGAGCTTTGTTTCAATCAGTGTTCCGCTCAGTTTCTTATCTTTCCAATAGATGTCATTTGGCCATTTCAGACTGATATCGTCTTTCACATAGTCTGCTAAAGCTTCTTTCAGAGCCAAAGCACCAGCTTCCGAGAGTAGGAACTGACTACGAACAGGCAGCATCGTCGGGTGTACAAGTACCGAGAACAACAAGTTCTTACCTGCTTCACTCTCCCAAGTGTTCGTCCCCTGCCCTTTTCCTGCAGTCTGATAATCGGCAACAACGACTGTCATTGGCTCATCTTCAGCAGGTGAGTAAGTGCGAAGGTAGGCGTTTGTACTATCGACAGCATCCAGTCTTACGACCTTCACCTCTCTTTCTTTCTCTACTACTGTTGGCTTGAAAAAGCCTAATACAGCATCTATTATCTTCATTTACAATCTATTCTTTATATGAATGGAAGAAAGGCATCCTTCACATGGCGCACTTCATTGGTTCCTGTTGGCTGCCCTACGACAGTGATTATATCAAAGCGGATATCCAAATTGATGTTATATCGCTTGACGTATGCATTGGCAGCTATTGAGAGCGAACGCACTTTCTGCACGGTGACAGCCTCATCAGCATCAGCAAACTGCTCATTCTTTCGGGTCTTTACCTCAACGATAACCAGCGTACCATTATCTATTGCAACAATATCTAAGTCTCGATGATGATAATCCCAATCACGATGAAGAATGACATAACCCAACTGTTGGAGATAGCTTACCGCCACATCCTCTCCCCATTTACCTAATTCGTTATGGTATGCCATGCGTCTTTCTTTCCTCAACTTGCAGAAGTTTTAGAAGTTTAGACTATTAGAAGGAGATAAGATAATTCTTTATACGTATCAAATCGATTTACGGATGAAACAAAGGTATTGCCTACTTCTTCTAAAATCCTTAAACTTTATCACTCCCGTCAAGAATTGTGTACATTAATATTCACGCACAAAGTTAGAATAATCTTTCGTAAAATCAAAATAAAACCCGTATTTTTGCAGTATGAGTACAGAAGAACAAAGCAAGAAAGACCTATACTATATGCAGCGTGCATTGGCTGAAGCCGAAGCTGCTTATAAAGAAGGTGAAATCCCTGTTGGTGCTGTTGTGGTGTGCCGTGACCGTATCATCGCTCGTGCCCATAACCTGACAGAGACGCTCAATGACGTTACTGCACATGCAGAAATGCAAGCAATAACCATGGCAGCCAATGAGTTGGGAGGTAAATACCTGCAGGATTGCACGCTATATGTGACGGTTGAGCCTTGCATCATGTGTGCTGGTGCCATCGGTTGGGCACAACTTCAGCGCATTGTCTACGGTTGTCCCGATGAAAAACGGGGCTATCATGAATATGCACCCAAAGCCTTTCACCCAAAAGCTAACGTCACCTACGGTGTTATGGAAGAAGAATGTCGTGCCTTAATGCAGCGATTCTTCCAAGAAAGAAGGTAGGTTTTGAGGAGTTAAGGAGTGAAAGGGAGTGAAAGGAGTTAAGACATCACCTTTGCTCCTAATACTAATAAAAATATAGAAAGAAAGGAGGAAGATTTTTATCGATGCCCTTTACAAGCATTAAAGATAAGAGGTAAGCAGCTGATAAATGCCCTTTTAACCTCTTATAGCTACACGCTAACGAATTATTTTCATGAAAATAAATATTTATTTTCATGATAAAAAAGAATTATTTTCACGACAAGAAATATTTATTTTCATGTAAATAATTCGCTCAAAAGCTGTTGTTACCATAAAAAAGAGCCATTATCAAGAATACAATTAATACCATAAAACAAATAAATTTACGCCTTTTGATGTCACCTTTTACAAACCAATAACGTTATACAAGTGAATCGGTTCAGAAAGAAAACCAAATGTATAACATATTAAAAACAAATGATTATGAATTATGTAATATTAGAATCAATCATTAAAAGTCTCGTTCCAATAGCAATTGCAGTAGTTCTTCCTATCATAATGGCTTGGCTCTCTTACCGTAACAAACAACACGAAACAGACAAAAGAAGCGAGATTGTTACGGCTATTATTGAAAAGAATCCTGACATTGACGTGCAGGAGTTTCTCGACAAGCTGAACCCTTCAAAGAAATCATACAAAGAGCAACTGATGACAAAAATGCACCAGGAACTACTTTGGGGGACAATCTGTCTTATCGGAGGGGCGGCAACCATATTGGTTATTATAGTTTTGAGCATTTTGCAAAGTTTTGACAAAGGATATATCCCTATAGGCGCCGTATTTGGTGTTGTCCCATTGGCAGTAGGATGCGGGTTGTTAATCGCCTACAACAATGCCAAAAAGACTTTGGAAAACTTGAAAGACAACGATTAGGTTATTATGACAATCTATGCTGCGGCAATAGTGCTGAAGCTGACGATATTGCTCAAGAGGCTCTTATCAAAGCCTACCTCCGAAGCAGCCAATATGACGAACGGGGACAATTCTCGGCTTGGCTAATGAAAATAGCTTATCGTGTCTTCATCGACTCGCGCCGCAAACAGAAACACCAGCAGGAACTACCCCTTGAGAAGGCTATCACGCTCCAAGGGAATAGTAAGAGTGACGATGCCTTCCGCTATCAGGAATTACATAGTGCTTTAGAAACGCTTACGGAAACGATGCGCACAAGTATCCTGCTTTATTATATGCAGGGTTATCAGATAAAAGAGATTGCAGAGATAACCGAAAACAGTGAGGATGCGATTAAGAAACAACTCTCACGTGGACGGCAAGAACTTAAATACTTATTGGAAAGATGAACGAAGATAAATTCTTGAAAGACTTACTGGTGGACTATCATCCACAGCTATCGGATGACAATGCCTTTATGCAAAGACTGCAACGACAGATGGAACTCATCGAAGAAGTCAAGGCATATCAACGTGCGGAGAGCCGAAAAAACAAACTGATGTCGCTTAAACTGCTTGTTGTCGGGGTTGTTTTGGGCTGTATAGTGACGCTTGCAAGCTTCACACTACCTACTATCTTTGATAGATATATCAATGGGACTGAATCAGAATTCATCCTTACCTTGCTTCACAACGTTCAGTATATTGGACTGGCAATAGGCGCAGGCTTCGTCACACTCAGCCTATTGTTTACCACGAAATTAGTAAATCTAAAAGACGAAACACCACTTCAATAGTGGTTTCTTTGGGTTTTGTAGAAGTTGAAATAACAGATAACACGATTACAAAAAAGGTAGACCTTTTTGGGCAAAAAGGTCTACCTTTTTTGAAGAAACCGTCAACCTTTTTTGAAGAAATAGTTACCCTCTTCTGAATATATCCAATTATGAGACTGGAGTAAGTTTGGAGAAATAAAAAAGGAGATGTGCTGTTATAACACATCTCCTCTTTCTTATTTTGTATTTTATGATTATCTAACCTGAATAACCAAGTAGACGAGCACTCTTGCTGTAAAGCTTGATTTCCTTGTTAACACGGATATCAATCTTTGTGAAGTAACCCTTGTTGAAAGAACCCTGAAGAACCTTACCTCCATCGAGGATACGCTGTGCCTTCAACTCGCTCTTAGTACCGAATACATACCAACCAGTATTCAACTGCTTGTCCTGTGTATTGATAGTTTCAGTCTTCTGGTTGCTCTCTGTCTGGAGATTCTCTTTCTCCTTGGTGAGGTTTTCCTTCTCTGCTGTAAGGTTCTCCTTATCAGTCTTGAGATTAGTAACATCCGTATTCAAACCAGTGATAGTCTCATCAAGTTCCTTGATATGGATATTCTTTGACTCCAACTCAGCACGCAACTGCTTCAACTCAGTCTCCTTTGCGCTCAATTGATTTGTCAGACGGCTAAGAGTTTCCTTCATTGCATCACCCTTAAAGCCTGTTTCGCGTAACTGCTGCTGCAACTTCTTAATGAGTTCACGGTTTTCCTGCATACGCTGAGCGATGAATTGGATATTCTCCTTCATCTGTTCTGTCTTGTTAGCAGCCTCACCATTCTTAGCAATCGTCACACGATTCTCAGCCTCGTTGATAGCAGCAAAACCCTGCTGGATATCATTCAGCGTTCCCATCATATCGTTAATCTCGTGATCACGTGCGTCGATAATATTGCGCAATGAATCACTCTGTATTTCGGATGGGTTCAAAGCCGACTTCTTGTCTCGGTTGCAGGATGCCAGTGCAAGTACTCCACATACTGCGAAAACTAATAGTTTATTCATACATTATACTTTTTTATCCGTTTGTTTCTTCCTATCAGAAGACTTTACTTTTTCTTTTCCTGCCACTACAATGACAAACTCACCACGTGGTTCTGTCTCTTTGAAGTGGGCTATTACTTCTTCCAATGTTCCTCGAACGCTCTCTTCATGCAGTTTTGAAATCTCACGACAACAACTTACTTGTCGCTCAGCTCCGAACACCTCAGCAAACTGTTCTAAGGTTTTCACAACTCTATAAGGTGATTCATAGAATATCATTGTACGCGTTTCATCAGCCAAACTCTCTAAATGAGTCTTACGTCCCTTCTTCTGAGGGAGGAATCCTTCAAAGCAAAAGCGGTCACATGGTAAACCACTTGACACCAAAGCAGGCACAAAAGCGGTAGCTCCCGGAAGCGTCTGAACAGTTATTCCATTGGCTGCAGCCTCACGAGCGAGGAAGAAACCTGGGTCACTAATGCCCGGAGTTCCCGCATCTGAGATCAGTGCAACCGTCTCACCAGCTTTTAATCTATTGACTATACCAGCAGAACTTGCATGTTCATTGAATTTATGATGAGACATAAGACGATTCTTAATCTCAAAATGTTTCAACAAGATACCCGATGTACGAGTATCCTCACACAAAACTAAATCAGCTTCCTTTAGGATTCTGATAGCACGGAGTGTCATATCCTCCATGTTTCCAACTGGTGTCGGTACGAGATATAATGTTCCCATTGTTGGTTGCAAATGTAAAGTAAATGAACAGAAGGACAAAATAAATTAGCTTTTTTTACATAACAATCATGTCCGTTTGCAAGGAAAAAGACAAAGTAACAATGATGTTATAATTTTAAAGAATAAATACTACTATCTACGAAAAAATACAACTTCATTCTACAAATTAACTTTCAATTCTCTTTTATTTTCCGCTAAGAAGACAAAGAACACACCTCCTCAATAACTTTTAACGCTTAACGTTTATCTATTCTTTTTAAATTATATATCTTTGCATTGATTATGACAAAGATAGACAATCATAACGGTGAAAGACGTCGTCAAGGACGCATTGAAGTGATTTGTGGAAGTATGTTCTCTGGTAAGACCGAAGAACTCATCCGTCGTATGAAACGTGCAAAGTTTGCAAAACAGAGGGTTGAGATTTTCAAACCTTCTATTGACACACGCTATTCAGACGAGGATGTAGTCAGTCATGACCAGAACAGCATCCATTCTACACCTATCGACTCATCTGGCAACATTCTTCTTCTTGCCTCAGACATTGATGTCGTGGGCATTGACGAGGCACAATTCTTAGACGAGGGACTCACTGATATCTGCAATAAGTTGGCAAACAACGGTGTACGTGTCATCGTTGCGGGCCTCGACATGGACTTCAAAGGCGTGCCTTTCGGGCCTATCCCAGCTCTTTGTGCCATTGCAGACGAGGTAACAAAGGTACACGCAATCTGTGTGAAGTGCGGTGCGTTGGCATACGTTAGCCATCGTCTCATTGCTGACGACCGTCGTGTCATGCTCGGAGAGCAGCAGGAATATGAGCCTCTATGCCGTGACTGCTACAAGAAGGCAACACAGGATGAAGCAAACAAAAACGTTTAAAAAGACATATGAGACAAACAATTACTTTTGATAAGTTCATACGCTGGGCATTGATAGCACTTGCCGTTTTAGCAGTTGGATTTATCATCAATGCACTATCTGAGGTTCTTTTACCATTCTTTATAGCATGGCTTATAGCCTACCTCCTCTATCCTATCGTGAAGTTTGTACAATATAAACTCCACATTCCAGGCAGAGCTTTGAGCATAATCATCACCTTTATATTGGTTGCAGCACTCTTTACTGCCATCTTCATGTTCATCGTGCCACCAATGATCAATCAGGTTGATAAGTTTATGACGATTGTCAATCGCTATCTACATGAGACGACACATACCAATGACATAGCGACAATGATACAGAAATGGATTAGAGAGAATCAGACTGAAATCGAAAGATTCTTAAAAAGTTCAGACTTCACAAACACGATTAAGACCGCTATGCCGAAGTTATTCTCTGTAATAGGTCAGACGGCAAGTATCGTGATTTCTATCATTGCATCATGTATCACCCTACTCTATACCTTCTTTATCCTGCTTGATTATGAGGTGTTGACTAACAATTGGATTAAGATATTCCCAAAGAACGTACGTCCTTTCTGGGCTGGATTGGCAGAAGATGCAGAGCGAGAATTAAATAATTATATTCGCGGACAGGGATTGGTTTCACTCTGCATGGGTATACTCTTCTGCATTGGCTTTACCATTATTGATTTCCCAATGGCTATCGGTATGGGAATCCTTATTGGTATTCTTAACCTCGTCCCTTATCTTCACACCTTTGCACTTATCCCAACAGCTTTCCTTGCATTGCTCAAAGCTGCTGATACAGGACAGAATTTCTGGATTATCTTTGCCTCTGCACTAATTGTCTTTGCGGTTGTACAGTTGCTTTCGGATATGGTGATAACACCAAAGATTATGGGTAAAGCAATGGGGCTCAACCCTGCTATTCTACTCCTTTCTCTCTCTGTTTGGGGTGCACTCTTAGGCTTTATCGGACTTATCATAGCCCTACCACTCACTACTCTTATCATTGCTTACTGGCAAAGATATGTCACCAAAGAGGGTGATGGGGTTCAGGTAGAAAACATACCGGCTATTGCTGAGGAAAAGAAAGAAGATAAAGAATAAAGAAAGATAGTATCTATAGAACCATAACGAGCCTCCTTCTCACATGGAAGGGGGCTTCTTTTTAATGCTATCTACCATCCGCACCAATGGTGTTTACCATGAGCACCATATGTGCTAAGCCTTAGCACCATATGTGCGCACCCTTAATACACTGACTGAAGATAGGAAACGAGGAGCATTCAGGTCGTTATAATGGACATAGTAAGACGTTAATACCTAACAAAGAGCAATTCTATAAAATAAAAATAGCTCTCTTTTTCGTGTGAAAAGGAGAGCTATTTTTTGTACAATCTACTACTTTTAGCAGTTTATCAACAATATGATAACACAGCTAAAGCAGTTTTTAATGCGCTTATTTATACGTAAGACTCCAAGAACTTAACTGTTCCTGAAACCTTAACAGTGGTTGCTGTAGCTGGAAGGAGTACACTCTCACCTGCGCGGAAAGAAATAGTATTGCCTTCAGCATCAGTAATCTCACCCTCACCCTTGAGCCCAACGAAGATGACAAAAGAGTCCAAATCGCTATAATCGAGCGTCATTGGCTCTGTAAGGTCATAGACAGAAGTGGTGAAGTAAGGACAGCTAACGAGTTCTACAGGCTCATTCTGACGTGCCTCATACTGTGTGCGATAGTCTGGATAGACGGTATAATCAATGCACTCAGCCGCTTCCTTGGTATGCAACTGACGATAATTGCCCTCTGCATCCTGACGCTTAAAGTCATAGATACGGTAGGTTACATCGCTTGTCTCCTGTATCTCTGCCAAGAAACAGCCTGCACCGATAGAGTGAATACGACCTGCTGGCAAGAAGAAGACGTCACCCTCCTTAACAGGATATTCTGACAAAGCCTCTGTAATAGTATCATTTTCAATCATTTCCTTGTATTGTTCTGGTGTAATCTGCTGCTTCAAGCCGCTACGAAGAGAAGCATCAGCATCACTTTCCATCACATACCACATTTCTGTCTTACCACGACCTAAACCCTGTGCTTGTGCCTGCTCGTCCGTTGGATGAACCTGAATAGAAAGCTGCTCGCGTGCATCAATGAACTTAACAAGCAGAGGGAACTCATTACCAAAGCGTTCATAGTTCTCCTTACCCACCAGTTTATCCTTCAAAGTCTCAACAAATTTGTTCAGTGTCCAGCCTTTATATTCGCCATTAGAGACAACACTCTCGTTGTCCTTAACACCTGAAATTTCCCAGCTTTCGCCCACCTGCTTCTGATCAGAAGTCAAATGCTTGAAAGGTACTATCTTTTCTCCACCCCAAAGGATAGACTTCAAAAGAGGATTAAACTTAAACATTTCCATTTTTTATTGCTATTTTGATGTATCAAACTTTATAATAACGAAACCAATCTATGGTCTCATTCGTACTGCAAAGTTACACTTTAATCAGTAGATTACCAAGAAAACTGATAGAAAGGCGTTGTTTCATTCTCCTCTAAAAGACCGAGAGAAGATTGTCATATCGCATGATTACACAACAGACTTTCACCTTTACTCCTGCTCTATTCCTACTAATAGATAACAAGAAATTATCCATCAGTTTCTGCATCGCGGTTTATATCAACTATAAAGCTGTTGTTTAGCTTATGTAGAAGATAGGTTTAGACTTATAAAACCTATACTTTACAAAGTTCAAACAACAGCTTTAAGATATCATTTTACTTAATTTCAGACATTCGCTTTGTCTGTTTCTGAATTATCTTTTGTGTTGATTTGTCTGATGCAAACACACTGTAGAATCCTTGTGGCTCATGTGCAGGATCGCAGGTGAAGTCGTCTCCAGCCTGCCAACGCTCATGACGAGGTTTTCCATAACCACCCCAACCCCAGAAGTTACAACCAACAAGGAGTCCACCGTTCGCTGCGTTCTCTGCAACAGCTTCCATAACGTACTTGTAATAAGCATCGCGCGCCTTTGTTGTACTCTTCAATGAGAATGAGAAACCATCACGAGGATAACCAAACTCTTCAAGAACAAGTGGCTTATTAAGACGCTTGCAAATGGCAAGATGGTTGTCGATATATTCTTGTGTCTGCTTAAAACTTGCCTTGAGGTCCTCTTTTAGATGTGTCTTTCTTGCCCATTGCCAGTTGTATGGCCAAATGTGAATATTGCAATAGTCCACGTTCTTATCTGCACAGATACGCTCAAAGCAGCCATAATCACGCTCACAACCAAAGACACCTTCACTTCCAAGGCTTATCAGATGATTCTGATCAAGACTGCGAACGAGTGCTGTAGCCTCTGAAAGCCACTTCTCAAACTCTGGTAAAGCTTCCTTTGAGAAGGCACGAGGCTCATTACAAATCTGCCAAGACATGATTGTAGGGTCATCAACATACTTGATACCAGAGTATCGGTTGGTACGACCAAGGATGAAGCGAATATGCTCATAGAACATTAAATGTGCCTTCTGATTAGCCGCAAACTTGCTGGCAAACTTTGTATAAGCGCCATAGCCGTCTCTACGTGGTATCAAAGCAGGTCCCTCATCAGCCCACTCCAAATAAGCACCATAACCCCCACTCCATTCCCAAGAGTTGGTAAGATAAAGTACAGCAACCATCTTTCGCTTGCTCATCTCAGTTAAAAGATAGTCTAATCCTGCAAGAATAGAATCGTTATACACCCCCGGACGAGACTGTAAGACAGGCTCTATCTTATCCTCAACACCGGGCAAACCATCTGCACCAACCAAAATACGGAGGTTATCAATACCCAAACGCTGCATCTCATCGAGTTCACGACGAAGACGCGCACGGTCTCCTCCTGGTCCTTCAGAGCCAAGTATAGGTCCATACCAGAAGTTTGTTCCCACATAATAGTAGGGTTTTCCACCACGAACAAAGCGTCCGTTCTTTACTTTCACAAAGTCACCGGCCATCATATTCACAGCCATTGCCAAGGCAATAATTGCCATAAAAACTCTTTTCATATATTAGTAGTAAGTCGAAATATTACCAACTTTACGAGCAATGTTTCCCTTTTAGGGAAGATGCATCTACTTATTAATACACCTAAAGCAAGTTTTTCCCTTACCCACATTGCTATTTTTAGAAGAATAAATGGTTCTTCCGTCCAAATGCTTGGACGCTTTTCGTATTACTTTAACAAAAGAACAGAAGTTACTCATTAAGCAAAAACATGGCAAAGACAGTCAACTATCTACCCTATTATCATCTCCTTTTATTAAAAACCTTTTCATTTTAAGACTTCGAGAAACCGCAGGTAAGGGTTTGAAAAAATATTACATAATTTCAAGAAAAAAATCTGTAAACAACGACAAAAGCACATACAAGAAGCATATCTGCAACTAACAAGAAATCAATTAGTTATAAAGTAGCAAAGTAGAAGGTGCTTAATTGGACTTCAAAAGGGCGTTAGTAAGGGGCTTAAAGGGCGTCTTTTGCAAGCCAGTTGGGCGTCTTTTAGAAGCTAAAAGAGCATGTATCGGTTTTAAACCGAATGAAAATAATTTACAAAGGTCACCTAATAAGGGAATAAGTTGTATGTAAAAGACAAATAGACATCACACCTAATTACGTTTATCATGTTGTTTATTCTTCTTTGTAATATCATTTAAATGGAGGTAATCATACCATGTATGTGGGGTTAATCTCATTTTATTAACAATCTACACATTTAACAAAAGAACCGAATAAATACGCTTTTACTTTTTACTCTTTAACCGTTTTACTTATCCAAACCTATCCTTTTTCTCACATTTATTTACTAACTTTGTAGCCAAATGGGCAACAACATAACAGATATAAAGCAATTACTGAATGATGAGACCGACGAGAAACATTTCTCGTTTGAGGTTCTTCCCCCTTTGAAGGGTAATGGAACAGCGTCTCTTTTCCGCAATATTGATCAGCTCAAGGAGTTTAATCCGAGCTTCATAAACATAACCACTCACCATAGTGAGTTCGTATATCACGAGCGCGAAGACGGTCTATTGGAACGCCAGCGCATACGTCGTCGACCTGGAACGGTAGCCATTGCAGCTGCTATCCAGCAAAGGTATGGCATTCCTGTCATCCCTCATGTGATATGCTCGGGTGCAACGAAAGAAGATATTGAGTACGAATTGCTCGATTTACAGTTTCTTGGTATAGAAAACTTGATGCTTCTGCGTGGCGATAAAGCGCGCGAAGACCGATTCTTTACACCAACAGAAGGCGGTCATAGTCATACGACAGAACTGATTGAACAAGTAAATAGTTTCAACGAAGGTATATTCATTGATGGTTCTACAATGAAGCACCCAGGTAAGCCTTTCGTATATGGTGTGGCGTGCTATCCTGAGAAACATGAGGAGGCACCTAACCTTGAACAAGACCTACGTTACCTCAAGATGAAGCAGGATCTTGGTGCAACATTTGCCGTTACACAGCTTTTCTACGACAATGAGAAGTTCTATAACTTCGTTGATCAGGCTCGTAAGATGGGCGTTACCATTCCTATCATACCGGGAATTAAGCCTTTTGCAAAGCTATCCCAGCTGAATGTCGTTCCAAAGACATTCCATTGTGATATCCCAGAAGAGCTTGCTGGATTAGCTTTACTGTGTAAGTCGAACGAGGAGGCACGCCTGTTAGGTATTGAGTGGGCTGTTAGACAGGTGAAAGACCTTTATGCACATGGTTTCAACAACGTACATTTCTATACCGTTTCTGCAGTGAGCAGTGTGCACGAGGTGATGAAACGGTTGGTAGAAACTGGTCTTCTGCAACAGAACAGTAAATAAAAAAGAATACAAGAGAAGATGAACTTTTCAGAAGTTATAGGACAAGAAGCAGTTAAGGAACGGCTTATTCAGATGGTTAAAGAAGACCGTCTGCCCCATGCCTTGCTTTTCTGCGGACCACAAGGGGCGGGTAAGATGGCACTTGCAATGGCTTTTGCCAGCTATTTGCTTGCTGGTGACGATGCTGAGGAAGCTACGTCATCAACCGTATCAAATGCTCGTGCCATGCTTCGAAACTGGGAACATCCTGACCTTCACTTCTCTTATCCTACCATCAAGCTACCAAGCATGAGTAGTGACCACCAACCAGTAAGTGCAGACTTTGCGAAGGAATGGCACGGACTCATCATGCAAGGGACTTACTTCACCATGAATCAATGGATGAATCAGATGGGGGCTACCACACAGCAGGCTATCATCACGGGTGCTGAGAGCGACGAACTGTCACGCGTTTTGGCGTTGAAATCAAGTCAGGGGGGCTATAAGGTGTCTATCATCTGGCTGCCAGAACGAATGAATCTCACCTCAGCCAATAAGCTATTAAAGCTATTAGAGGAGCCACCACAGGGCACTATCTTCCTCATGGTATGCGAAGAACCAGAGAAACTTCTCGAAACTATCATCAGCCGTACACAGCGTATTGATGTGAAACGCATCAACGATGAAGCGATTGAACAAGCACTCATCAACAAAAGAGGGATTGATACTGATGCGGCACACCGCATTGCTCGTATCGCAAATGGTAGTTGGCTGAAAGCATTGGAAACAATGGATACGGGTAATGAAAACCGTGAATTCCACAACATGTTCCAAATGCTTATGCGCCTATGTTACCTTCGTAACGTCAAAGACCTCAAACGTTGGAGCGAGGTTGTAGCAGGATATGGACGTGAGAAAGAGCGTCGTATGCTTACTTACTTCCAACAGCAAGTGCGCGAGAACTTCATGTTTAACTTCCGAATGCCCGAACTCAACTACATGACTTTGGAGGAAGAGAACTTCGCTAAGAACTTCGCACGATTCATCAACGAGGCAAACGTCATTGAAATCAACGAACTCTTCCAGCGTGCTAATCGTGATATCGGACAGAATGCAAACGCTAAGATTGTCTTCTATGACATGGCATTGAAACTCATTGTGCTGTTGTTGAAGAAGTAGACGAGTGGACAGGTGAACAAGTAGACGAGTTAACAAGTTGACAAGTTATATGCTTGAAACCTGTACTATATAATTAATCATTGCTTATCACAGCCTACCAAACTCTACAAAAAAGAGGAACTTGGAGGCTTCCAACATATATATAAACAAAAAGAAACAATCAATGGATTACAAAGATATGAAATTCAAGGTCTGGCATGGTTGCGACCGAGGCTTATGCCACAAAGGTTGTGGCAGACAAAACCACCAGTTAAACACGTTTGACTGGCTGGCTGACGTGCCTGGAAACAACCAGACAACTGACCTTGTTGAGGTTCAATTCAAGAATACTCGTAAGGGGTACTATCACAATGTCAACAATCTTGACCTAAAGAAGGGTGACATCGTGGCTGTAGAAGCTAACCCTGGACATGATATCGGAGTCGTTACACTGACTGGACGACTCGTTAAACTGCAGATTAAGAAGTCGTCAAGTGTAAAGTCACCAGACGATATCAAGCGTGTCTATCGACTTGCAAAAGAAGTTGATATGCAAAAGTATCACGAGGCAAAAGCACGTGAACACGCTACAATGATTGAGAGCCGACAGATTGCGAAGGGCTTAGGACTGAAGATGAAGATTGGCGACGTAGAGTATCAGGGCGATGGAAACAAAGCTATCTTCTACTACATTGCCGACGAACGTGTCGACTTCCGTCAGCTTATCAAGGACCTTGCTGCAGCCTTCCACGTACGAATCGAAATGAAACAGATTGGTGCACGACAGGAAGCAGGACGCATTGGCGGTACTGGTCCATGTGGTCGTGAGCTTTGCTGTGCTACTTGGATGAAGAATTTCTCCAGTGTTTCAACCACAGCTGCCCGTATTCAGGACATCTCACTCAACCCAACCAAGCTGGCAGGTATGTGTGCTAAGCTAAAATGTTGCCTAAACTATGAGGTTGACGACTATATGGAGGCTGGCAGAAAACTGCCAAGCAAGGAGGTTATCTTGGAGACTATGGATGGCGAATACCATCTCTTCAAGACGGATATCCTCAATGGTCAATGCACCTACTCTACCGATAAGAACCTTGCAGCAAACCTCGAGACCATCAGTGCGGAGCGTGCAAAGGAGATTATCGAACTCAACCGACGTGGTGAGAAGCCTCTTTCGCTCCTTGAAGATGGTAAGGCAAAACCAGCTAAGAAGCCTGTTGACCTCCTCGCTGGTGCTGACCTCAGTCGATTTGATAAGGCTAAGAAGCGCAAAAAGAACAACCAACCACGCAACAACAACGGACAACAAGGTGGTAGACCACAACGCGACAACCGTCGTAATCAGCGTGATGGACAGGACAACTACCGTCAGCCAAATGACAACAGACGTCCACAGAACGATAACCGTCGCCCACAGAATGGTAATCGTCGTCCTTATAACGGCCCTCGTCCTGCACAACAACAGAACGAAGGAACTCCACAGAACAATAGAAATGAAGGCAGACAGCCTCAGCAAACAGAAAGAAAACAAGAATGAGACATAAGGTTTCCACCTTATTATATATCATAGCACTCATGGTAATTACCATGGGTGCTGCTTCATGCAGTGACCCACGCACCTATGACCAATATAGAAGTGTGTCACTACAGGGGTGGTCACGCAATGATACACTTTCTTTTGATATCCCTCGCCAATGGGAAGGTAACTACCAATTAGACCTCTGCCTACGTGCTGCACAGACTTATCCTTACCGCAACATAAGTATGATTATTGAACGAAAGGTAATCTACTACAGACAACGGAAGAAGCGAGAAAAGACATATAATGATACTATTAATTGTGAGATTATCAATGATAAGGGAATATTGGTAGGACAGAAAGGTATCTCAAATACTGAAATACGTCAGGCGATTACCGCATTCCGTCTCAACCGCAATGACTCAATGCACGTCACGATACGTCATATCATGAGCCGTGAGTCACTTCCTGGTATCAGCGATGTGGGTATCAGGCTCCTCAAGAAGTGAGACTTCCCAGTCCATAATATCGAGAGCTAAGAAACAATGAACAAAGAAGGAAATGTCCAAAGGTGAACCAGTCTCTTTAAGAGGATATATAATTAGCTACTATTCTGATGTAACATAATAATATAAAACATTTGCTTTGTAAGAATAAAAATGTTATCTTTGCTCCGATAAGACAATTTACAAACCATGAAACGGAGAATAATATTAACAGAATTAGAATTCGATTTTATCGAAACTGTCAGAAACTACAAAAGGAGTTTCCCTAATGGAGAACCAAATTTAAGGTGGGCACTAAACAGAATGTTTGCTGAACTATTAGACGAACCCCTTGAAGATTAGTACACGACAACATTCATAAGAATAAAATTTAATTATGAAATTATGGCAACAATGACATTACCAAAAGAAAAGACGAGTACAATGAAAGTACAGTTGAAAGATATATTACTGGCTATCTCATGGGCTGATCTCTCCAGAACTTACTTTCAAAAACCGAACTCATGGCTATATCATAAGCTGGATGGAATAGATGATAATAAGGTGCCAACAGAGTTTAATGAAGAAGAGAAACTACAATTAAAGGGAGCACTGAGCGACCTTGCTGACAGAATCCGTCGTGCAGCAGATAACATTTAATAAGCTAAAAATCTATTGTATAGCAGAACAAAAAGATAAAAAAGGAACTTTCATTATACAAAATAAAGGCTGCTTCATCCTCCACACGTTGGAGTCATGAAGCAGCCTTTACCAATGCTGGAGTAAGCATAGTAGTAGCAAGCCAAGCTATAAATATCATGTTTAGAGAGTATTGGTGTCATACTCTCTTTCATTTCATGGCAATTACTTCCCCTACAAGCCATATACTAAAATGGTGATAATGCCTAACACAAATGGTGTTGATGCTTAGCACGTGTGGTGCGGAGGCTTAACACCAATGGTGCGAAGCACAAAACATATTGCCAAATACTATGCAATCAATATCCAAGCGTAATGTTATTGCCTACTGACGGATAAGATTACGTCCTGCATCTATGCGGAGGAAAATAAATAGGAGCAATGTAAAGCCCCAAAGAGAAGAACCTCCGTAACTAAAGAAAGGTAACGGAATACCAATAACCGGAGTCAAACCTAATACCATTCCTACGTTAATAAAAAGATGGAATAGGAATATTCCTGCAACACAATAGCCATAGACTCGCCCAAACTTAAAAGGTTGTCGATCGGCAAGGTACATTAATCGGAGTATTAGGAAGAGGAACAACACAAGAACAGAGGCTGAACCAAGGAAGCCCTCCTCCTCACCTACTGTACAGAAGATAAAGTCTGTATCCTGCTCTGGTACAAACTTCAACTTAGTTTGCGTACCATTCAAGAAACCTTTACCCTGTAAGCCACCAGATCCAATGGCTATCTCACTCTGATGTACATTATATCCTGCTCCTGCTAAGTCCTCATCTAAGCCTAAAAGTACGTTGATACGCACACGCTGGTGTGGCTGCATGACATCGTTCAACACATAGTCTGCTGAATAGAAAAAAGCTATTGACCCTAAAGCAAACAATGCAATATAGAAATAGTTAGCAAAGCGAGTGTTCATTGCATTATAAACTAAATAACCAATGACACATGCTGATAAAACCAACTGTATCCAAACAACATCAAACGGAATAACAAACTCTGAGAAGAGCAAGGCAAGCCCTGTGACACCAAAGACATAAGTTAGCAATAGGCGCGTACGTCCTTTGTCACCCACATAGACCCACACCATGACCGAAGAGAATATCTGAACAAGTAGGAGTACGACAAACTTTCCTAAGGATGTAGGAGTATCCCATAACAAGATTTCCTCATACTTGATTCCGACAACAAAGTAAATGACCATTGCCAGCCCAGTGAATAGGAACGCACCAGACATTCCTTCACGATAAAGCATGAGGAAGAAAGAGAAATAAACCAAGGCAGAACCTGTCTCACGCTGTCCGACAATACACAGCATTGGTAGGAAAATGATTCCGCACGCACCAGCAAAATGCTTCCAATTCTTGATAGTAAACCCATAAGCCGACATAAACTTGGCTATTGCTAATGCCGTTGCAAATTTCGCGAACTCGGCAGGCTGCAATCGGAGTGGACCCATAACGAGCCACGAACGAGAACCCTTAATACTATGAGGATTAAAGATTGTGGCAAAGAGCAGTAGTACTAACAAACCATAGATGACATAAGCAAAGGTGTCATAGAAACGGTCGTCCATCATTAGAAGCACAAAGCCTAAACAGATAGAAGTACCAATCCACACAATCTGCATACCCGAACGGGTTGAAAGTGAGAAAATCTCTGTATCTCCATAAGTATAACTCGCACCGCAGACACTCACCCATCCAAAGGTGAGCAACGCAATATAGATACCTATCGTCCACCAATCTAATGAACGAAGTACACCTGGTTGTCTGTCTGCTGTATAATTACTTGGCACGATTTACTTTCTCCTTGCTTTTTTGTTTATCGTTGGATTGCCCCTTTGATTTCTCTTTAGGCTGTTCCTTTGGTTTATCTTTTACTTGTTCTTTTGGTTTAGCCTTAGGTTGTTTCTTAGGCTTTTCTTTCGCCTGTTCCTTAGACTTCACCTTGGGTTGTTCCTTTGCTTTGTCTTTGGATTGCTCCTTAGGCTTTTCCTTCACCTTAGACTTTTCCTTATTATCCTTTCGATTGTCTTTATTCTTTTCTTTTTCTTTTTCCTTCTTATCGCCTTCCTTATCCTTCTCTTTCTTCTCCGTCTTAACCGTTGTTTCAGGCTCTACACGGATAGCAGGTTCGTTCTGTGGTTGCTTCTTCTTCTCCTTTTCCTCAGCTTCTTTCCTTGCCTTTGCTTCCTTCAGCTTTTCTGCATCAGCTAAATCTTGCTTCTCTTTTACCTTCTTCAGCGAGTCTCTAATAGTATTTACACGCTTAATAGAGTCGAGACGAAGAGAGTCTGCACGTGACAAAGGACGCTTAAAGGAGTATGCGATATGACGTTTCTGAACTGCTGCAGCACGAGCTTCATCACCAGGGGTAAGCTTTCCATTAATATACTGCTCTATCATTAGCGAACCAATTGGCACACCGTAGTCTGCACCAAATCCACCATTCTCAACATAAACAGCAATAGCTATCTTTGGAGTATCAACAGGTGCAAAACCCATAAACACAGAGTGGTCCTTACCGCGATTCTGAGCCGTACCCGTCTTACCTGCCAATGAGTAACCAGGATGAACCGCATGCGCACAAGTTCCACCACGTACTGATGAAACCATACCCGCTATTACTTCTTGGTAAGCTCTTAGACTTCCCTTTGTATGGTGCTTCTCCACATACTTCTTATCGAGTTTTTTCCCTTGAATACTACGTACAACATGTGGTGCAATATAATAACCACGATTCGCAATCGTAGCACCGAGGTTAGCAATCTGCAGTGGAGTAAGGTTGACCTCACCCTGACCGATAGAAATAGAGATAACCGAAAGCGGATTCCATTTCTTAAAAGCATTATCATAGAACTTCGCATTTGGAATCATACCGCGCTTCTCACCAGGAAGATCAATACCTAATTTATAACCGAAACCCATTGACACCATGTAGTCGCGCCACACGTTCATAGCATCCTCCAATGTCTTATATTTCCTACGATTGGAGAGCATATGATAGAGTCCCCAACAGTAATAACTATTACAAGAGGTGCTGATTGAAGGTACTAATGAGATAGGAGATGCATGTGCGTGACAACCGACATGAAGTCCTTTAAAGTTGAATCCGTGATGACAAGGATAACGAGTTGAGTCTGTCACAATCCCTTCTGTGAAATAAGTAACAGCCTGTCCGGTCTTAAACGTTGAACCTGGAGGGTATTGACCCATTATAGCACGATTAAGTAGAGGCTTGGCTGGGTCAAGCGTCATATCTCGCTGGTACTTACCACGCAGTTTACCTATCATCGAACGAGGGTCGAAAGTAGGTGCAGAAACCATTGCTAAGATTTGTCCAGTCTTTGGTTCGATTGCCACAACAGCACCTAATTTACCTTCCATTAGACGTTCACCAAGTGCCTGAAGTTCTGCATCAAGACCAAGTTGGATATCACGTCCAGGATGTGGACGCTGGTCATACTTACCATTCTGATAGCGACCTTGTATCTGTCCGTGGGCATCGCGCAGAAGTATCTGTACTCCCTTTACTCCACGTAAGTCTTTCTCATACTCACGCTCGACACCCATCTTACCGATATAATCTCCTGGCTGATAGTACTCATCTTCCTCAATATCACCCTGACTCACCTCTGCTACATCTCCAAGGACATGTGCAGCAATAGCTCGTTGATACTGACGAACACTACGTTTCTGAATATAAAAGCCTGGAAAACGATAAAGTTTCTCTTGGAAGGCACTAAAGTCTTTATCACTCAATTGGCTCAAGAATAGTTGTTGCGTAAAGCGAGAGTAACCCGGATTCTTACTCCTATCCTTGATGTTAGCCATTCGGTTGATAAAATCAGCCTTTGTTATGTTTAGTGCCTTACAAAACTCCAATGTATCAAGATGACCTTTCATCTCGTTGGTTACCACCATAATGTCATAAGCTGGCTGATTAAAAACCAGCAACTTACCATTCCTATCAGTGATAGAACCACGTGAAGGGAACTCAATCTTCTTTAAGAAAGCATTAGAGTCGGCACTCTTCCGATAGTCGTCACTGGCTATCTGAAGAGCAAAAAGACGTATAATATATATCACCACGATACCTATTGCAACAACACTAAGCACGAGACGACGTTTTTCTAAATCGTAATTCTTCATTTCTTATCGCCTCCTTACGTTCTCAACAACAAGAATAAGAATAAGCGTGAGCAATGAACTACCGCCAATACAAAGTAACCATTCTAACACATTAAAGAAACTAAACATCTCTAATGAGAAGAAAACAACGCTGTATGTCAAGGTTAGAATAGCCGCATACCACGTATATTGCGGTATACTAAGCGTGTCCATACCTGCTTGGAAGTTGTCACTACTGTCACGAGGTATGAATAGCTGTAATACATAAGGCTGTAAAGCAGCTATTAAAGTCAATGAAGCAGAAGCTACACCGGGCGTATTTGAGAAAGTGTCAATGGTAAGACCCATTAGAAATGCCCATATCAACATAGCCCACTGAGGATAATTACGAGGGAACAAAAGGATAAAATAGATATAAAGCAATGGTGTGGCAACAGCAAACAGATGAATGTGATTGAGTACAAACACCTGTGCCACTGTCAAAACAGCAAACCAAAGCAAACGTTTTAGGAAATCTATATTCATTCTTTTTATTCGTAATTCAAAGGGGAAAGTGGCTCACACCAATGTTAGAATGACTCTACAAAGTGTGGTTATCCTACCTCCCATCAATCTAAATAATATCTGCAAGCAGTCTACTTACTGTACACTATTCTCCATCTGACTCTCAATAGGCTTGATAGAGTCTTGTGCTGCCTTTATAACTTGACGTTGATCTCTTATAGAAGCATCGTCAATCACACAGACATCACGAAGGTTTCCGAAGTCTGTTGATAGCTGGATTTGTAGTCGATAAGAGAGTCCATCTTCTGAATTATAAACATGTTTTATCTTACCAACTAACACGCCAGCTGGGAAAACAGAAGAATATCCACTCGTTACAACACGATCGCCTAACTTAAACTTAGCATGGCGAGGGACATCATCTAAATAAGCAACATCAGATGCGCCTCCATTCCAATGGAGATAACCGAAGTAGTCACGTCCTTGAATAGAACAACTGATGTTTGACTTTGAGTTCAGCACAGGAATTACAACAGCATAATGAATACCTGCCATATAGACAATACCCACAACACCATTACCACAAGCAACACCCATATCCTTATGTACACCATCCCATGTTCCTTTGTTGATGGTGATAAAGTTATTAGGTTTATCCAGCGAATTGGCAACAACCTTTGCCTGTATCAATCGGAACTTTGAAAGGAAACGATACTGACCTTTATGAAGAAAGGTAGAATCCTTTGTCTTATCATAAAGTTGAGCAGACAACTCCTTCACTTGACGTTCCAGTTCAAGGTTGCGTTTGGTCAAAGCCTCATTCACCTCACCCATTGTTAGATAAGATGTAACCTTTGAACTTCCTTCATAAGCTAAACCAGCCACATAATTTGCTGACGTGAACCACACACTGCCCTGATAGTCATTGAATCGGAACAGAAGAACCATACTCAAGACTTCCAGGGCAACGAACAAGAACCAATGCTTGTACTTAGCAAGGAACTCAGTCAGATTGTGCATGAACGTTAGTTGTTATCTCATCAAGAACGAGAAACGATCTACGTTCTTCAATGCAATGCCTGCACCCTTAGCCACACTGTGTAATGGGTCTTCGGCAATATGGAATGGAATATTAATCTTATCAGTCAGACGCTTGTCGATACCACGAAGCAAAGCACCACCTCCACTGAGATAAATACCATTCTTTACGATGTCAGCATAAAGCTCAGGTGGAGTGTTCTCCAATGCTGAAAGAACAGCATTCTCAATCTTTGCAACAGTCTTATCAAGACAATGAGCAATCTCCTGATAGCATACAGGAACCTCCATAGGGAGAGCTGTGATGCGATTAGGGCCATGTACAATGTAATCCTCTGGAGCTTCATCACCAAGGTCTGTCAGCGCTGAACCTACATGAAGCTTAATACGCTCTGCCATACGCTCACTGACCTTCACATTGTGCTGACGACTCATATATTCCTGAATATCTGCAGTGAGGTCATCACCAGCTACGCGGATAGAGTTATTACATACGATACCACCCAAAGAGATTACAGCAATCTCTGTGCTACCACCACCGATATCAACAATCATGTTACCCTCTGGAGCCTCTACATCAAGACCCATACCAAGAGCTGCAGCCATTGGCTCGAAGATAAGATATACATCACGACCATCAGCGTGTTCAGCTGAGTCACGGACGGCACGAAGCTCCACTTCTGTAGAACCTGAAGGAACACCGATTACCATACGTAATGAAGGTGAGAAGAAACGATTACCACTGTGAACCATCTTAATAAGTCCACGCATCATCTGCTCACAAGCTGTAAAGTCAGCGATAACTCCGTCGCGCAAAGGGCGGATTGTACGAATATTGGGATGTTCCTTCTCGTACATCATCTTTGCATCACCACCCACAGCAATCATCTTATCTGTGCGACGGTCCAGTGCTACTACTGACGGCTCGTCAACTACAATCTTATCATCGCTGATAATAATCGTGTTTGCCGTTCCCAGGTCCATAGCAATTTCCTGGATAAATGAAAATAATCCCATTAATATATCTGTATTTTATAATTGTATATTCTTTTCTATTCTGTGCTTATTCTGTTGCAAACCAGCTATGGATAGCTTTATCATAGTGGCTGCTAACACCAAAAGCACGCTCTGCAAACATCTTTCGGTCTTCAATATCTGTCTGCGCACCATTTGTATTGAGAATCTGGAGCAACACTGGATATTCTGCCTTACTTGGCACGATAACAACATCCTTGAAGTTCTTTGCTCCTGCACGTATCAGTGAAATACCACCGATATCAATCTTCTCAATGATGTCTTCTGCGCTGGCACCACTGGCAACTGTCTGCTCAAACGGATAAAGATCTACGATAACAAGATCAATGAAAGGTATTTCATATTTCTGCATCTGTGCCTGATCACCTTCATTATCACGGCGAGAAAGAATACCTCCAAAAACCTTTGGATGAAGGGTCTTCACACGACCTCCAAGGATAGAAGGATAAGATGTTACGTCTTCTACCTTCTGACATGGGTATCCTAATGATTCGATGAACTCTTGTGTACCACCTGTACTTAAGAATTTCACACCTTCCGCATCTAACTTCTTGAGCAAATCCTCAAGTCCATCTTTATGAAAAACCGAAATAAGAGCAGTCTTAATTTGTTTTTTACCAGCCATTGTAAAACATTTTATGGATTTGATTTGCAAAGTTACTAATTATAGGTGACTAAACAATATTTTAAATCAAAAAAAAACAAAAGGTTGCCAACTATTTGCTTAATAGTCTAATAAGCTGCCACCTTTTGTTTTATTCTGCCTGCTTCAAGTTCTGCTTTTTGAGAACTGAAGTTCAATTTCTTTATGCCTACCAAAGACCTTATCAAGTCTATTCTTTACCTTTGATACCGATAGCATCTAAGATACCTTGTATCTCACTGCCAAGACCAAAGACGCTATTCATCACACCATCCTTGGCACCGCGCACCATATAACGGGCACAATCACCTTCGAGCTTACCGATACGCTGGCGTTCTGCAACGGTATAATCATGGCGTGAGATCTCTCGACGGATACGACCAAACTTATCAACAGCTTTACGCCACTTCTTTGCTGTGTAGTATTGGCTATTATCACGTAATTCGTAGGAGAAATTCTCTAAGTCGTTAATAGCTGACTCACGCGTAGCACATGAACTTACCAATAGCATTGCCACAATGAGGGCAAGGCCCATAAACATTTTCTTTACCTTGTTTCTCATCTTTTATAACTTCTAATTTTATAATAATCCTCCCTATATCTGGCTTATGTTTATAATACTTTTCTATCTGAAAGTAACATAAAAATCTGCCTTTTAAGGGTAATAGTCATGGCAAAAATAGGAAATTATAATGATTTAACCAACAAAACATCACATTACTTTTCATTCTTTTTCCACTTTTTAACTACCTTTGTTCCATGAATTTCGCAGCAGCACTCCTTCAATGGTTCAAAAATAACGGACGTTCTCTACCTTGGCGAGAGACAAAGGATGCATACGCTATCTGGCTGAGTGAGGTTATTTTACAGCAAACTCGTATCGCGCAGGGTATGAGTTATTGGGAACGTTTCATGGTACAGTGGCCTACGGTTAACGACCTCGCTGCTGCCACTGAGAACGAAGTGCTAAAGGCTTGGCAGGGTTTGGGTTACTATTCTCGTGCAAGAAACCTCCATACGGCAGCACAACAGGTGATGGAATTAGGTGGATTCCCACAGACTTTCAAAGAATTAAAGACGCTGAAAGGTGTAGGCGATTATACTGCTGCAGCCATTGCTTCTATTGCTTTTGGCGAACCAGTTGCTGTGGTAGACGGCAACGTTTATCGTGTGCTTTCTCGCTATTATGGCATTGATACACCTATTGATAGTACCGAAGGGAAGAAGGAGTTTCAAGCGCTCGCTCAATCTCTTTTACCTATAAATGAACCTGCTGACTACAACGAAGCGATAATGGACTTTGGTGCGACTCAGTGTACACCAAATTCTCCTCATTGCAGTGCTTGTCCACTCTGCGAAACATGCGTTTCTTTCCGTGAACAACGCATTAATGAACTACCAGTAAAAAGCAAAAAAGTGAAACAACGAGAACGTCATTTCACCTATATTTATATTGAATATGAAGGAAAGATAGCCATCCACCAACGTGGTGCAGGTGACATTTGGCAAGGACTATGGGAATTTCCACAGGAAGAACACCTTACATCATCTGAAGACTCTGCATGGAAAACTGAAGCACAGCTACTACAAAAAGGGGTAAAGCATATTCTTACCCATCAGATTCTTCTTGCTGACATCTACCTTTGGCGACCAAAGAATCGCCCGCAGCTGCCCTCTGAATTCATATGGATTGAAAAGCAAGACCTTGAAAATTATGCTTTACCTCGGCTAATTGAGATTCTGTTAAAGGCAGTTCCTGCCTAAAATCCCACCTCCCTTCAGCCGTCTATCTCACGGTCCGCTTCTACGAGGCACTGCCTCGTAGCCTTCTTTTCCCTTCTCCTTTCTCCTTCCTTCAAAGCGCCTCTATCGGCTACTTCTTCCCAAAATCCTCATCAATACGCAGCTGATGAGCAACCAAGAATGGGAAGATGCAAACAATCATGACGATAACAAAGAACCAACGATAACCCACCGCCTGTGCCAACGCACCTGCAAACAAGCCTGGAATCATCATTGACAACGCCATAAAGCCTGTACAAAGCGCATAATGACTGGTTTTATGCTCACCCCGACTGAAATAAATCATAAAGAGCATATAGGCACTAAAACCAAATCCATAACCGAAATTCTCGATAAATACAGCAATACTAATCGCTATCACATTATCGGGAAGCATATAGGCTAAATAGACATAAGCTAAGTTAGGCAAAGTGATAGCTGCCGTCATTGGCCATATCCAACGCTTTAAACCATCACGACTGATCATCATTCCTCCAATGACACCGCCTATCAAGAGACCTGCCACACCAACAACACCATTCACCGTACCATACTCTATCTCAGAAAGGGCCAATCCCCCTTTTGCCTTCGATGCCTGCAGGAAGAGTTGAGAAATCGGGATTATCAAAGCTTCTGGCAAACGAAACAGAAGTAGGAAACAGATTGTTGTTAAAGCCTGCTCCTTTTTGAAGAAGGAAAGAAAAGTCTCTCCAAAACTGCGAAGCAAATGGCTGGCTGACACCTGTGCCCTCTCTGAATCCTCAGACGGACGAGGAAGAATAAAGCGATGATAAAGGGCGAGACCCACGAAAAGAGCCATCAAACCATAAAACACAAGCGACCAAGCCCACTGAATATCAAAGTTCTTATGTAAAAAACCAGCGAGCGCAATCAGTCCACCCTTACCAACAACCATTGATATACGATAGAAGGTTGAACGAATACCTACAAAGAAAGCTTGATCATGCTGATTAAGTCCCATCATATAGAATCCATCAGCTCCAACATCATGTGTCGCACTACTAAATGCCAGCAACCAAAAGAAACAGATTGTTCCTTGAAGCCATAACGAGGTATTGACCGTAAAGGCAACACCTGCGAAAGCTGCACCTACAAGCAACTGCATAATGATAATCCACCACCGCTTTGTCTTAATCAAATCAAGAAATGGACTCCACAGAGGTTTGATAACCCAAGGGAGGTAAAGCCATGAAGTATAAAAAGTTACTTCGGCATCTGACAAGCCCATTTGCATATAGACCTGCAAGGATAATACAGTTACGGCAATATAAGGCAGCCCCTCAGCAAAATAAAGTGAGGGTATCCATGCCCATGGGCTTATCTTTCTTTCTGTTTTCAATGCTTGTTACGCTTTTGAGTTCTGTTATTGTCATTATTGTATGCAAAGTCTCCTTTTCCCACAGCCTACTATCAACAAAACCAATGAGAGATACATCAATCATGTAACCAAAAGAGATAAATAGGTTCAAGCAGGCTATTCGAACACCACTGCAAACTTAGTATTGTGTCTTTTCAAACGATGACAAAGATACATAAAATTAACGAGAAAAAGCAGGAATAGCACTCACGAATAAGAATTAAAAGATAATTTATATATTAAAGACTAATGATTTTCGCTTTTCTTGAAAGTATGATTGAAATTTTTAGCTTATCTTTGTGAACAGGGGTTATGATTTATTACACTAACATTTACTCCATTTTACATACAGAGAAGTCTGACATAATCAATAAACACGGAATGACTCTAATACACTCTACCCTCTCTATTGGATATAGAGAATCATAGAGTAACACGATAAGGAAGCATGACACTGTCGGAGCTCTATCTACAACTCAAAGTGATATGCTTCCTCTTTTCTATAAGTTCATAGTTACAAGCTCTCTAAGAGTTGGAACATCCACAAGAAAATAAATTAAAACTTCAGCTATCTAAGTAGTATATCGCTCCATCTTATACAAACAACTTATTCTTATAGCAGCCAATATTTGTAAACTATTTTCACACAACTCTGAACCTATATATGCTCTTTTGGCTTCTTAAAGACGCCTAATTGAATCGCAAAAGGTGCCCTTTAAGACCCTTACTAACGCCCTTTTGAAGTCTAATTAAGCACCTTTACGAAAACGATTTTGTAACCGATTGATTCACTGTTTGTTGCAGACTTACTTTTTGCACGTATCTTTGCCTTGATTTATAGATATTTTATCCGATGTTTTGTCATTATTTTTCAAACCATTATTAGCAAAATTCTCTAAATATAAACATGAAAGGGAACTCTGCGTCGGAGAATAAAATTGGTAGTTGATAGTCCTGCTATATTTTATAGAAACATTAAGGTTATTACGTTAAAACTATAAGGTAAGTGTCCAAACATTTAATAAAGGAAACAAAAAAAGGCGATAGTCATTACGACCATCGCCCTTATATCTAATGATTGTTTCAGATAATTACATACCTAAAGCCTTCTTAGCGCCGTCATTGTTAGGATTAACCTTCAGCACCTTATTGAAGTACTCGTCTGCAAGTGGCTTGTTACCCTTCTTTGAGTAATAGTAACCGAGACCATAGTAAACGTTCTCCAAGTAGCTCTTGCTATCCTCATCGAGCGTTGGCTTAGCCTCTTCGTAAGCAGCAACCTTCTGATAGATTTCAGCCACCTTATCAGGATCGTTCATCAACTGAGCTACGTTAGCTTGGTTCAACCATACCCAGTCAGAGATTGTTGGGAACTTAGAAACCATCTGCTCGTAAACATCAAATGCCTTTGCAAGAACAGCGTTCTTAGCAGCACGGTCTGTCAAGCCCTCTGCCTTTGTAATATAGGTATTAGCAAGTGTTGCCCAGTCATTGTTAGTAGCCTTCTTACTCTTAGAAAGATACTCCTGCTGAACCTCGAGTGCCTTGTCATCATTACCCTGTGCAGCATAGATAGCAGCCAAAGTCTTCAAAGGCTCAATATTGTTCTTATCAACCTCGAGTGCCTTGTTAACAGTGTTGATAGCTTCGTCATACTGCTGAGCACCGCAAAGTGCCTTTGCATATACATCGTAGTCGTTAGCTACCTTCTTACCAGAACCTGCAAACACAACCTTACCATAGTTGATAGCAGAAGCATAATCCTTCAACTCAACTGATGCCATCATAGCAATACGGCTCAAGTACTCACTGTTAGGGAACTTCTGCAAACCCTGCTTTACAACATCCAAAGCTCTCTGATAGTCTTTTGTAATGTAAGCAGCAAAGCCATAGTTATAGAAGTTGTCCTCTGACATATTAGCTGGATTAGCCTTAGCATACCACTCTAATGCCTCCTTATACTTACCATCGCCAAGCATGATTTCAGCTGCAGTTGCCTCTACAGGATAGTCTGGCTTAACCTTACGAAGTTCTTCAAGCTTCTGAACAGCAACCTTTGAGTTTACATGACGGAAAACCTTAGCATAACGTTCGTAAGCAGTTACGTTCTGTGGATCAACAGTAATTGCATTCTGATACTGTGTAGCAGCTGCACCTGCATTACCGATAGAATCCTTAAGAGCAGCAATATCGCCCAAGAGGACATAAGCTAAGCTACCCTTGTATTTCTTATTATTGATGATGTTGTTTGCTATCTCTGTAGCAGCATCATAATTATGCTGCAAAAGGTAAACATTACCCAAAGCAACAATAGCCTCTTCACTCTTCTTAAAGTTCTTCTGATACTCCTTAATAAGATCCTTTGCTGCCTTTGGATCATTTGGTGCAGCTTCGATAGCAGCTACAATAGGCTTAAGAGCTACTGCGTAATCAACATCCTGTGCCATTGCTGGAGTTGACATTGCCAACATCAAGGCTCCAGCTATTAAATATTTCTTTGTTTTCATAATTCTTTCTCTTTAAATTTTAATTCAAGTGAACTTTATTCATTAAGACGCCTACCACGGCATTTAGTTTAATTCTATGAGAGTAGTAACTAATGTTGATAAGCAAAATAAATCTTCTCTAATGTTATAACGACCACATTTAATTAAACATAACTGATTATCATTTGCCAATAAATAACACACTATGCTTTACTGACTACTGGGTCTTAACTTCAACTTCACGAATGTTGATTTCACCACGATAAGGCAAGAGACCAGCCTTAAAAATAATCTTCTGACCAATTGGATTGGTTACGAAGTTTGCAAATGCCCAAGGCAATGCTTTGTGAGGGTCAGCCACGACAGCATAGATAGTTCTTACGAAAGGATATCTGCCATCCAACAGATAAGCCTGGTAAGGTTGCCAACTATTCTCTGGCTGTGCAACGGTAGTCTTTGAAAGACCAACCACTCTAATATCTTTCTTAAATGTGGTGTTTGTTGAGTCACGATGGTCATTCAACCAATTTGACCCGATAACACCTATAGCATTCGGAGTTTTATGAACATAGTCAATAACAGACTTACTGTTACTTGCTGCAACAATGTTCGCACTCTTAATGTTCTTTCCACCTAAAATGGAGTCGACTACATAATGTAACGTAGCTGATGCTTTGTTGTCAAAGACAACTTCAATATTACCCTTATCATTCTTAGGGTTCAGCTGATTCCATTTTGCAATCTGACCGCTGAGAATCTTCTTAACATCGGTAACCGTAATACATGAATCTGCATTCGTATTGTTCACGATGAAAGCAATTCCATCATATCCTATCGGGAATACCGCTGGGATAGGACCTTTCCCTCGTAACATAGCATCTTCTCCCTTCGTCAATGCATGAGAAGTGAAGAAAAGATTAACTTTCTGGTCGAGGAGCAGTTGCATACCTTTGTTGTCATCTGTATAGATTGGCAACAAGTGAGTTTCTGGATAGCGGAACTGATAATTCTGTAACAGTTCCTCTATAATAGGACTAAAACTTTCGTCAGAGGCGAACTTAATCGTCCCTGACGTCGGTGTATCTGTTCTGCCGTCCTTAGCTTTCTTCTGTCCGCAAGCAGACAGAAGGAAGCCGAGGGATAGCATCAATCCTACTGTTATGTAGAATCTGGTTCTTTTCATATAATATTTGCTTTTACTGCAGTTTGAAAGTAATAGGGAGAGTAAACCAAACGTTTGCTGGCTGACCATTGTTCATACCTGGAGACCACTTCGGCATGCTATTAACAACGCGAAGTGCCTCACGGTCGAGTGCCTGATCAACACCACGAACGATTTGTGCCTGACTAACGCTACCATCACGTCCTACAACGAACTTGACAATAACACGTCCCTGCACACCATTCTCTGCTGCAACTGCTGGGTATTGGATATGAGAAGCCAACCAAGCATTTACATTAGGGAATGAAGGCATAACCTCTGCCACTGTGAAGACCTTGTTTTCAACCTCCTGCTTTGGCTCTGGTTTTGGAGCCTCAACAACTGGTTTCTCGATCTTTGGTACAATCTGTTCAGGAGTAGCAACAGTGCTACGAGCAGCAACTTCAGTACGATCTTCCGTACCTTCCTTGTTCTCAACACCGACTGCCTTGGTCTCCTTGTTCATCTTGACCATTGGTGGCATCTCTTCCTTTACATCCTTATCATCCTTGATGACAGGGGCTGTAAACTTAACAGTTGCACGCGTTTCAGGAACAACCTTTTCAGGTTCAATCTTCTTAGGTTCTTCCTTCTTCTGCTGTTTCTTACGTTCAGCCTGCTCTTTCTTAGCCTGCTCAAGAGCTGCTAACTCCATCTTTGCTGCATATTCAGCTTGTGCAGCCAAGTCGTCGTTATGCTTCTTGATCTGATAAGCTAAGTAACCACCACCGAGGAATGCAGCACAAAGCAGAATAGCTAAAGCCTTGATGTTACGCTGAGAAACAGTTTTACGAAGCTTGTATGCACCGTACTCCTTGTTCTTGTCGGCGAACACCATGTCGACCCATTTAGGATCGCATAAATCTATTTTTGCCATTGTTTTCTTTCTTTAATTGTTACTATTCAGTGATTAAGCCTTTATACCTTTCTTGGCTAAGAGAGCCTTGTCTTGGTCTGTCAGCTTGTCAATGACGTAAGTTCCAATATATGAAATCTGCATTTCATCGAGGATGTCTACCAAATGACGATAAGAAGCTTGATCAGTTGGCTTGATAATGACAGTCATAGTAGAAACCTTCTTGCCATTAATCATACCAGTTTTGATCGCAGACAAATCAGCCTGATAAATACTATCTGGATAAGCCTTTGGATTTTCCTGTTTCTTACGATTCAGTTCCTTCACAGCGATGTCCATATCCTGATATGGGATAGAAACTGGATCACCAGTTGAAGGGTCACCCACTTGCTTATGCTGAAGAACATAACGAATACCAGTCTGAGTGTTACCCCAGTCAGCTGGTTTCAGCCAATTAGCGTTATCATACTCTGGTTTACCATTACCATAGAAGATTTTATCTCCGTCAGCAATGTAAATCGTAATAGAGTGTGACTCCTTGGCCTCATTCTTCTGAGTGTCCTTCTGAGTCTTATCATTACTTGGCATCGTCAACTCCATAGTTGAAGGCTTGCTAAGTGAAGTACAAAGCATGAAGAAGGTAATCAGCAACATAAGCATATCCACCATCGGCGTAAAGTCTACGCGGACGGTCATCTTCTTCTGCTTGCCGCCTTCTTTTCCTGTATCCATCATTTCCATACTTTGATCTCCTTACTTATTAGCTGCCTGCGCAGCCTTTTTAGCGTCCAACTGTGTGATCATATAGTAATGGCTCTCATCCATGTCCTGGAGTTCACTCATTACCTTCTTAACGGTACCATAAGGAGAATCGGAATCAGACTTGATAGCAAGTCTAACCTTAGGGTTCACCTGGCGGGCTGCGTTAACCCACTGTTGGAACTCAGTCATCTCCTGTCCTTGGATACTATCGAGAGGAATACCCATCTTAGGGAGTTCTTTACCACGCTCAGCAGCTGGCTTTGATAAATAAGCAGCTAACTTATCGAGCGGAGTACCAAATGTAGACTCAGCAACAAAAGTTTTCTTCTGTGCAGGAGTCAATGTAATGCCCATATTATCTACGATTTGTCCCAACTCATTGGTGTTATCGTAGCTCAAAAATACCTGGCCTTCGCCAGTAGGCTTTCCTGTAGGTCCCTTTTCAGGACTCACAAGAATTGTCAAGACACCATTCTCAGGCACCTTAGTTTCAGACACAGAACCTGGAGTATTTACCTTCACTGGCTCGTTCTTAACGAACGTTGATGTCAGCATGAAGAAGGTAAGCAACAGGGTCATAACGTCTGACATAGGCGTCATGTCGATAAAAGTGTCACTCTTCTTAACTTTTACTTTACCCATAGCGATAAATTATTAAAGGGTTAGCAAAAATTAAGCCTCGTCTGTGTGGTTTACTTCGTATGTCTGAGCGATAGAATAACCAACCTCGTCGAGGGCAAAAGTCAACTTGTCAACCTTGTTAGAGTAGTAACCATAAGAAACTACCGCACACCAAGATGTTGCAATACCGAATGCGGTGTTGATCAACGCCTCAGAAATACCAGCAGAAAGTGCAGCAGAGTCAGCACCACCACCTGCAGCAAGAGCAGAGAACGACTTGATCATACCAGTTACAGTACCGAGAAGACCAGTAAGAGTACCAAGTGTTACGAGAGTAGCAATGATAGGGAGGTTCATTGTCAGAGTTGGCATCTCGAGCTGAGTAGCCTCCTCGTGAGCCTGCTGAATCTTAGCTACCTTCTGAGCCTTCTTAAGGTTAGCATTAGCACCAGTCTCCATATCCTTGTAAGCGTTCAAAGAAGCCTTAACAACGTTTGCTACAGAACCCTTCTGCTGATCGCAGAGCTGGTTAGCCTTAGCAAGGTCATTAGCATTAAGAGCACTCTTGATGTTTGCAACGAACTTTGGAAGGGCACCCTTACCGAAAGCAGTCTTCAAAGCCATCCAACGCTCGATAGACATAGCGAGCACTGTCAACAAGAGAGTGTGGATAACAGGAACGACTACGCCACCCTTAAAGATGGTACCCCAAACGTCTGCTGGGTTCTCACGTACTGCTCCATCCTGGAAGTGCATTGGGTTGCCGAACCATGTGTAGAACAATGTGAACGCAACGACAGCGCAAACGACGATAATCCAGAATGCACCTCTAACTCCTGTGAAGCCCTCAGACTTTTTCTGTGGGACTGGTTTTTGTTGTGTAGTTGCCATAATTTGATAAAATTTTAATTTTTAGGTTATTAATGAATTAATTTGTTAATATCTTTCTGATTTATAAGCATTTGTATCTTACCGCCATTATAAAAGGGGGTTCAACACTGCTTCTTATCTCCGCAAAGATAGTAATTAAAAGAAAACTACAGCTACGATTAATAACATTTAACAGTTATAAATGTACAGTTTCTATGTCATCTTTATTACTATCTGCATTTCCGATTCCTATTTAAGTTTTGAAAGTACTTCTTTAATACGACGAAGCGCTTCCTTTATATTTTCATCACTTGTCGCATAACTCATTCTAAAACAGTCTGGAGCACCAAAAGCATCACCACCCACTGTTGCTACACATCCTTCTTCAAGAATATACATAGCAAGGTCGGATGAGTTGTTAATCACATGCTTCCCATCTGTCTTTCCAAAGAAGCTGGAACATTTAGGGAAGAGATAGAATGCACCTTGTGGCACATTTACCTCAAGTCCAGGGATTTCTTTTGCCAGACTAACAATCAGATCACGACGGCGACGGAATGTCTCTCGATACTCAGTTACACAAGCTTGATCTTCAACATATGCCGCAACAGCAGCCATCTGACTTACACTACATGTACCTGATGTATATTGTCCTTGCAACTTATTGAGACCCTTTACAATCCACTCTGGTGCTGCTACCCAACCGATTCTCCAGCCAGTCATAGCATAAGCCTTACTAACTCCGTTACAAAGAATCGTACGTTCTTTCATTCCAGAACAAGATGCGATACTGCAATGGCCACCTATATAATTAATGTGTTCGTAAATCTCATCTGAAAGAACAAACACGTCTTCATGTGCCAAGACAACCTTTGACAAAGCCTCCAACTCCTCTGCAGTATAAACACTACCAGTAGGATTACTTGGAGAGCAAAGAATTATCATCTTTGTCTTTGGTGTAATAGCCTCTTCTAACTGCTCTGCGGTAATCTTAAAGTCTTGCTCAATTCCTGCAGAAACAATAACAGGAACACCGCCAGCGAGTTTAACCATCTGTGGATAGCTCACCCAATAAGGTGCAGGAATAATCACCTCATCACCTGGATTCACCAAAGCCAAAACAGCATTGCAAACACCCTGCTTACCACCAGTACCAACAATAATCTCTGATGCAGCATAATCAAGATTGTTTTCATCTTTCAGCTTCTTTGAGATAGCCTCTCTCAAAGCAGGATAACCAGGAACAGGAGAATACTTAGAGAAGTTATCATCAATAGCCTTTTTGCCCGCCTCCTTAACATGATCAGGAGTCATGAAGTCTGGTTCTCCCACACTCATGTTGATAACATCAATTCCCTGCGCTTTCATTTCACTACCCTTCTGCGACATTGCTAATGTCTCAGAAGGCGCCAATCGATTTAAACGATCTGATAGTTGTGCCATTTCGAACCTTATCTTTCTTTATAAATAATATCAAGTACAAAAGTACGCAAAATCATTTTGATAACGCAACTTTTCTTTCTTTATTTTATCTATATAACATTTTTACTGCCGATTTGACAGTTTAAATTAAACAATTATATAATAAATGAACTCTTTATAAACAAAACTATAAAAGAATATAACAATGGCATTCTTTTAAGCCTACAAATTAAGAATCCCACCACAGAGAAACAAATCATTTCTCTATAGTGGGATTCATTATAAGACTTATCTTAAAGCCTTCCTATTATTCTTACGCTTACAGATGCAAGTCGTGTCCCATACGATCACGCTTGGTCTTCAGATAGCGATAGTCAAACTTATTTGGAGTTATCTCAATAGGTACATTCTCCTCAATCTCTAAGCCATAAGCCTCAAGGCCTACTCGCTTCGTTGGATTGTTTGTTATCAAACGCATCTTATGAACACCAAGATGGCGCAACATCTGTGCTCCACAACCATAATCGCGTTCGTCTGGACGGAAACCAAGATGAAGGTTAGCCTCAACCGTATCAAGACCTTGCTCTTGCAACTTATAGGCTGCAATCTTATTCATCAAACCAATGCCACGACCTTCCTGCTGCATATAGATGATAACACCCTTGCCTTCTTTCTCAATCATCTCCATCGCCTTATGAAGTTGTTCGCCACAATCACAACGCTGACTACCAAGGATGTCACCCGTTGCACATGATGAGTGCACGCGTACGAGTACAGGTTCGTTTTCTTTCCATGTACCCTTGATAAGTGCCATGTGTTCCAAGCCATTTGCTTGACGGAATGGAATCAAGTGAAACATACCATATTGTGTAGGGAGTTCTACTTCCTCACCAACGACAATACTTGTTTCCTTCTTCAAACGATAGGCAATAATGTCCTTGATACTGATAATCTTCATACCCCATTCCTTTGCACGCTTCTGCAAATCAGGCATACGAGCCATCGTACCATCTTCGTTCATAATCTCCATTAACACACCAGCTGGGAAACAACCTGCAAGCTTACAGAGGTCAACAGCAGCTTCAGTATGACCCGAACGACGCAAAACACCATTATCCTGAGCATAAAGTGGATTGACATGTCCAGGACGGCCAAAAGTCTGAGGAGTAGAATTAGGATCTGCCAAAGCCTTAATTGTTTCAGCACGGTCGTGTGTAGACACACCTGTTGAACAGCCTTCCAACTTATCAACCGTAACGGTGAAAGGAGTTCCAAGTACTGAAGTGTTATCAGAAACCTGATGAGGTAAATCTAATTCTTCCGCACGTGAGAGCGTAATAGGCACACAAAGCACACCTCGTGCATTCTTCAACATGAAGTTAACCTTCTCTGGCGTTATCATTTCTGCAGCCATAATAAGGTCGCCTTCATTCTCTCGGTCTTCATCATCTACTACGATAACGAACTTTCCTTCCCGAAAGTCTTTCAGTGCATCCTCGATGCTATCGAGTTTAAAATCTTCCATATAGTTACTGATTTATATTGTTTTTATCAATAGCCCCTTGCTTCTTCTTTCTCCTTTATACGTTGTATCTCTGCGATAATCGTATCATTACAGCTAATAATAGTACGAAGGTCGCGATAAAGACGTAAGCGGAAACGCCACATTCGGAAGTAGAAGAAAATACCAGCAGGCACTATAACTGCTGCAAGAATGTTCGACCACTTATGATCGAATGGTCTTGTATGTGCCTTTACTGCTAATATTGGGTATTTATTTAATTCTGCCATGATGACTTTATTACGCGTATTGCCTAAGTCTTCTATGACATTTTCAAGTTCATCATTAATCTTCTCAATGACATGATCCGTATGATAGCGGAAGAACACCTTTATAATATTAGGCGCAGACTTCAACCTGCGTGTCTTAGCATACTCAGTAATTCTTACGTTCAAATCATTGAGTTGTTCTGCTGCCTTGCTATAATCAGGGTCATTTAAGATAACCTCCTTGCTGGCCACACTACGTTTCACACGCATTCCAAACATCTTCATCAACATGTTCTTATACATATCCGCATTGAACACTGTTGAATCATTGTTCGCCTTGTAGGTGAAGAATACAGCCATTGGGATAAGAACAGCCATAGACAATCCTTTACCAAACCATATCGCCCAGTCTCCCTGACGTGACATTCGATAACCAGTATTATCGAGGATATAAAAAATAATGAACACGATAACGCTGATAATGATAGGAATACCCAATCCTCCCTTACGGATAATCGCACCAAGTGGAGCTCCGATAAAGAAGAAGATAATACATATCAACGACAAGGTGAACTTGTTAATCGTCTCAATATCATGTAGACGAATTAGCCTATCACCATCGCTGGTTATCATACTCTTAAAGTCAAGGTCGCTAACTTCTTGCTGAACGGTAGACAACGCTTGGTCAATAACATAACGACGCTGGTCTGCAGGAAGCTTTTTAAATACCGAGTCTACGTTAAATGCCTTTTCTCCCGACAGTTTAATTGCCTGTTTCTTATCTGAAGCTTTAAGATTAGGTTCTCGATAATAAACAGTCTGCGCATCCTTATAAAACGCATTACCCACACTATCATAAACATGCACTAAGGAGTCTTTGTCGTGCTGTATCTTCTGAATACTCTTCGTACGGGCATCGTTAGAGATACCAGCCATATCCGTAAGATTGAAGTCACCATCGAAATCAAGAACTATATGCTTGTGTGCAAATGTCTCTCGACGGTAAGGTACACTGGCACTATTACCCATTTCCTGTGAGCGCATATTCTCAAACCACTCGCCACTCCATAGGTTCAGAACAAGATGTTTCTTATCCGCTGTAGACTGCAACATACCTGAGTCTGCAAGGATAATAGCCTGATCTTCGTAGCTATCCGTCATTCGGTACACCATAATATTATATAGGTGACCAGTCTTCAAGTCTTTCTTCTCTACGTAGAGGTTGGTTTGTGGAATACCATCATAAAAGATTCCTTCTGGGATTTCCAACTCAGGACTCTTCTGCTTCATAGAGATAAGCAGTTGGGCTATATGTTTATGTGCTATTGGTCCTACGTTATTTTGAAAGTAAAAAGAGCCAAAAGCAATAAAAATACTAACAACAATCAGTCCTCTAAACGACTGAATCAAAGAGATACCAGCTGCTTTTATCGCTGTCAACTCTGAACTCTCGCCAAGGTTACCATAAGAAATAAGCGATGAAAGAAGAATCGCCAAAGGAAGTGCCTGTGGCACCATCATCAAGCTCATATACCAAAAGAATTGTCCAAGAACGTCCATTGACAATCCTTTTCCAATCAAGTCATCAACATATCGCCACAAGAACTGCATCATCAACACAAACAAGCTGATGAAGAATGTTCCCATGAAAAGCATACCAAACTGCTTGGCAATGAATATATCTAACTTCTTGATTTGAAACATGATATAATAACGAGGTTCTTATCCTCCCTTATTTTATGTGCGAAGCTATTACGAATAAAAGCAAAGAAATCTTGCTTTTTATCTGTAAAATACGACTTACCTTTTGCAAAATTACATAAAAATATCAGAGTAATGGTCTTTTTTAGTATTTTTATTCTTTTACCAGTGTCTTTCCTTTTATAACATCTACCCTCCTCTACCCTTTACTCTTTTGTTTATACATCTTCTCCATAAAGCGCTACAACTTCAAAAGAAGTAACACTGGAAAGGCTCTTTCTTTCTCTATCTGTACAATATACTGAGTAAACAAAGAACATCATTCCACTCGTACAACCCCTCTAAACAACAGAATAGAGTATATGGACGGCTACTTCAACGTCGTGTCATATACCCTATTCCGATTACAATATATTTATAAAAGATTACATTCCTGTTATACGATGTAGGCGGTCTATATTCTGATTCCAAAGTTGTTCCAAGCCTTCCACATCATCATCATCAGCGAAGTCAGTAACCAACAGATGATAGTTGCCAGCAATCTCGCTATGAAACATCTTCATTTCCCAATAAGATTCACTATCAGACGAGTCCCAATGAAAACGTATATAATTGTTTTTTACCATTTCGACAACTGTTGCCGTATGTGTATCGTGTTCACGTAGCGGGTCACCCCAAATAAAGGTTGCCACATCTTCATTAATCGTTACTTCATCTGCCAACCATTTCATCAAACCAATTGGTGTGCTAATCAGTGCCCACACAGCACTGCCCGAACGTGTTTTCAATTCGTATTCCAGTTCGATTTTCTTATTCATCTTCAATTATTACGTTTAATATTATTCTTTTACAACTCTCTTTTTTCTGCTATCAACGCTTCAAAAACATTCTATTAAAAGACATTCTTCATACAAGTCAGTTTTTAGCAGTTGTACAAATAGTCATTAGAAACAACATAGTCTACATCATGTTAGAACTACAATTCTCTTTTCATGCGCCATACAGAAGGACATATCTTTAACGAATAAAGCCCCATTTTATTGCCTTTCAAACAAACTAACAGATAAATCCGTCAGTAATATTACAAGCCAAGAAATGCAGTTATCACACAAAATAACAACATGTTATATAGTCGTCTATTCCTATTATCAGGTGCAAATATATAACTTTTTATCGAATATCCGTTAAAAAAACGACTTAATATTTGCGAGTATGATATTTTCTTCATACCTTTGCACCCGCTTTCAAGAACGAAAGTTAAATGGACGGCGGGATAGCTCAGTTGGTTAGAGCGTCGGATTCATAATCCGGAGGTCCGGGGATCGTAGCCCCGTCCCGCTACAAAAAGGTTGATAATCTTTATGATTACCAACCTTTTTTGTTTTCTACACAACCCAATGCACGCCTCAACATGAGTTTAAGCAGACAGGAAAAATCTTATTATAAAGATATTCTTAACTTCATCATACATACACATATCTTACAAGAATATTTTTATTTCATTTTCCTGTCACTTTTAACACTTCGTTTATTCATCTGTAAACTAACAAGTTAAGCACATACAACAAATGACAGCAGTGACAGCAAAATGAATTTCAACAATTGCCTAAGCAGCTCCACAAACTAAATGTGTATCCACACTAAAAATCTACTGTTCTACGAAAACTTATCAGGAAGTAGCAACTATTCATAGCGTTCGCAATAGCTCCTACCAACAATTCCCATTACAAACTATCATAAAACTTACAAGGCGAGCCTTTCGACTCGCCTCGTGAATTTAATCAGTAACAGGTTATAAAACCTTATGGAAGGCTGATAGCCTCACTTGGACAAACTGATGCACAAGTACCACACTCAGTACAAGCGTCTGCATCAATTTTGTAGATATCACCCTCAGAGATAGCCTCTACTGGACATTCGTCGATACATGTACCACAAGCGATACAATCATTACCAATTACGTAAGCCATAATATAAATAATTTATAATGTTAATAATGTTCTTGTATTACAAATAGGCTCAATACCTAAATTTGATGATGCAAAGGTAGAAATAATTTCTTGAATACCTAAACATATTGATAAAAATTACAAATATTTAGACGGCATAAAAATAAAAAACATGAAATATATTTCATAGCAACTCACTAACAATCTGACCATTACACAACTTTTTTAAACAATTATGAACAACAGATTAGCCTCTATTTAGCCAAAACATCCTTTCCACTCCCTACCTAAAAAGGATGAGAAGGCAGAAAAGTTGGACGAGAACTTTATTAATATAGACAATAAAACCAAGAGAAATACGTTTGAAGATTAATTATGAAAAGAATATTAGTAGCCCTCATCCTATTGGCTTCTGTGCTTACAATCCACGCACAGGAACGAAGAGTGCAGAACCGCCCTTATACGGATCTGCGTGATTTTCATTTCGGAGTGCTCGTTGGTACACATCTGCAAGACCTTGAACTTAACAATGTTGGACCACAAATGATTGACCTTGATGATGGCAACGGAGTAGTTCAGAAGATTGTTTCAGCCGATCAAGACCGTTGGGATGCTGGATTCACTGTGGGTGTATTGGGTGAGTTGCGCCTCAATTCTACCTTTCAGTTGCGTATGGCTCCTGCCATGTACTTTGGTACACGACATCTAACTTTCCGTAATATTACAGACCTTAACGCACAAGGAGAGCCTACAGAGCAGGTACAAGAACTCAAAACGGCATACATTTCTTGCGCTTTCGACCTCATTGCAGCTGCTCCTCGCTTTAATAACCATCGCCCTTATGTGATGTTAGGACTGAATCCTATGCTCAACCTCTCAGGTAAAGACAATGATTATATCAAGCTCAAACGTAGCGATGTCTTCGTAGAAGTAGGACTCGGTTGTGATTTCTACCTCCCTTATTTCAAGCTACGCCCAGAGTTAAAGTTCATGTATAGTCTTATGAACAGTCTTGACAAGAGTCATGCAAAGAACCTACAAGACAAGAATATGCTCATGTACACAAACTCTGTTAACGAAACACGAGCTAAAATGATAGCGCTCACTTTCTACTTCGAGTAAATCCCTTATTTGTCAAGCAAATAGACATGGCATAAAAGATTTATAACGAAGAAAGACTTATCAAAAGCAAACAGAATCTATGCAATTTTGAAGTTGAACTCCAAAATTGCATAGATTTTTTTATTAAAACACACTTTTTGCTTGTACACATGCCTTTTTTTATGTAATTTTGGAGTTGAACTTCAAATTTACATAAACTTATGACCGATTATATACATCGCAAAATAGAGGAAACGATACTTGAGGCATCAAAATACTTCTCCGTGATAGCTGTCTCTGGACCACGTCAATCAGGCAAGAGTACATTGTTAACTCAATTATTCCCACTCTACGAGAAATACAGTCTAAAGGATCTCAACATTCTTGATTACGCAAAGAATGATCCCATAGCCTTCCTTAATCAGACAGATGAAGGAATGTTTATTGACGAGATACAAAGGTGTCCTCAACTATTAGACTACATACAAGGCATTGTAGATAACAATCCCAAGAGACATTTTGCATTGTCAGGAAGTTCGAATTTCGAGGTAATGAAGAACTTATCAGAATCTCTTGCTGGTCGTGCAGGGGTGTTCGAACTGTTGCCAATGTCCATACAGGAGGTTACAGGAAAGGTTGATTTAGACAATCTAAATCAAATCCTTTACAACGGGCTCTACCCTTCTATCTGTGCAAAGAAGAATATTGCTAAGTTCTTTTACCCCTCTTATGTTAGGACATACTTGGAGAAAGACGTAAGAGATCTCCTACAGATAAAAGACCAAATACGCTTCACAAAGTTCTTGAAACTGTGTGCAGCACGAATAGGCTCACTCTTCAACGCTTCTGAATTAGGTGCAGAGGTAGGCGTAAGTTCCAAGACTATCAGCCACTGGCTTTCTGTCTTGCAGGCTTCTTACCTCATAACGCTCCTCCCACCCTACTATGAGAACATTCCAAAAAGACTGGTGAAGAGCCCTAAACTCTATTTCAACGACCCAGGACTGGCCTGTTATCTACTCGACATCGAGAGTCCTCAACAGTTAGACAGGGATAAGATGCGTGGTGCTATCTTTGAGAATATGATTGTTATGGAGGCCATCAAGCATCGCTATAACATGGGATTAGAGGGTGGAGTATTCTTCTATCGCGACTCTAATCAGAATGAAGTTGACCTCTTAATCAAGCAGGAAGGGGAACTAATAGCCATTGAAGTGAAGTCTTCTATGACTTATAGTTCATCTTTCGAGAAGGCACTCACGCAGATTGAAGGCTGGATAAAGACCCCCATAAGTAAGAAGGCTATAGTCTACTCTGGCGACTTTGAGAACACGAGTGGCAACATCAACCTTATCAACTATCGCCATATTTCTTCCATTCTCTGAGTCTTTATTATTCAAGACAAGGTACTATTTCTCTGTTACAGAGGCTCTCCTCTTCTTTTCTCTATGCCAAACAGGTAGATAATAAAAGATGTTAAAAAAACGGGGGCTTAGTTTCAAAATATAAAGAAAACAGTATCTTTGGTGCATTACTAATCGTTAACAAAAGTAGTTATGAGAAAGTTTATTATCCTTCTTTGTGCACTCGTTGCAAGTATAAACATCAGCGCACAAACTAAAGAGAAGCAAGATAGCCTGAACATACCAGTATTTCTTGTAGATGGAGTTGAGGTACAGAACATCGATAACCTTGACCAAAAAGACATCATTAGTGTGAATGTTATCAAAAACGGTGACTTCAACAAGCTATTTTATCCACGTACTGGCGGCGTGATGCTGATTACAACAAAATCAAAAAAATATCTGAAGCCTATCATTCAAAAGTATCAGGAAAATATGAAGAAAGCAAAGAGTGACAAGAAGTCTGGTGAGATTTACATAAGATAAAGGTGCACACAAACACCTTTCATAATACGAGAACGCTATCAGGCTATAGCTTTTTACATCGTAATCAATGTCCAATAGTAGCTGAATAATCGTAACTGCTACTATTGGGATTGGTTCTTGTAAATAAACGAGATTGATTACACCAAATTAATACCATGCATAAAACAAAATGCAAATAGATACGATAGCTGCTTCAACAAACAACTTATTCCCTTATCAAACGCTATTTGTAAACTATTTTCACACAACTCAAATCTAATATATGCTCTTTTGGCTTCTAAAAGACGCCTAATTGACTTGCAAAAGGTGCCCTTTTGAAGTCTTACTAACGCCCTTTTGAAGTCCAATTAAGCACCTTTTCTTCTACAATTTTATAACTGATTGATTTTCTGTTGGTTGCAGACATGCTCTTCATACGTATTTTTGCCCTTATTTATGGGAGTTTTATTTGAATTTATGTAATGATTTTTCAAATCCTTATTTGCGTAATTTTCAACATATTAAAAGAAGGGGTTTTCTGTGTCGAAAGATGATAATAGAATAGACAGAGGACAGTTTTAGCAATGTATTCGCTTAATGATAAACTTTCAATAACGTTTTAGAAAGTATAAAAGACCGTGGGCTGCATCAATAAGATTGCTATTGACAATCATACTGATACAGCCCACATTATTTATATATAGGTCTTATCGATTGAAAGACCTACTTTTTCTTCTTCATATCAAGCACCAACTTACCTACGTAAATAGCATGCTTACCATTCTGATCTTCGCCAACCATCTTGCCGTCAAGGTCTTTCACGTACTCTAACTTTGTAAGATAGGTATGTGAGTGACCGCCTAATACAAGGTCAAGACCACGAGTTCCAGCGATAACCTCCTCATCACTGACACCTTCTATATTCCAACCAAGGTGAGAGATACAGATAATAAGGTCGCACTTCTTAGCCTTCAATTCGTTAATAACCTTCTGTGCGCAAGCGACAGGGTCATTATAAACAATTGGCCCATAGTTGGCTTTCACAACCAAACCATCCAATTTTGGAGCAAGACCAAAGACACCAATCTTCAGTCCGTTACGCTTCAAAATGATGTATGGCTTAACCAACTTTGCTAATTCAGTTCCTTTAAAATCATAGTTTGCACAAACGATTGGGAAGTTTGCCTTCTTAAAGAGGCGCACCATATTATCCAAACCAAAGTCAAATTCATGATTACCAATCGTAGCAGCGTCATAGTGCATCTGATTCATCAGTCCCACTTCAACATCACCCTTGAACATTGTGTAATAAGGTGAGCCTTGCGAGAAGTCGCCACTATCAAAAAGCAGCAAGTCAGGGTTCTTCGCACGCTCCTCTTTAAGCATTGCAATACGACGTACAAAACCACCACGATCAGCCTTCATCGTATCAGCAAGATTAGGACTTAGCGGATAAATCTGACTATGTGTATCGTTTGTATGGAGGATTGTCAGTTTCTTGTCCTGTCCAAAACCTACAACAGCCATGAAACAGAACATTATCAATAATATATTTCTTTTCATTTTCCTAACTCCTTAAATATTTATTCCACACGGATACGTCCTTCTGTGTGAGCATTAACCACCTTACCTTGAGCTGTCTGCTCCTTGAAATAGTTCATAATGATAAAACGTGTGTTGTTACTGCTTTCTTGTGGTGAAACAACACTTGTTGCCGACTTAAACGCCTCCATCTTATCATTTCCCTGTGCTAAGTAATCGAGCGTAGCAATACGATAACTTGCCTTTGGATCAATCTCCTTACCATGCAAACGAGCAGATTTAAGCTTATGGTCGCGTGTGAAAACAAGTTCTACTCCATGGCTAACAGCCTCACCACCGGTATGAGCCATCTGTGAGAACAGCTCTAAAAGTTTCTCACCAGAAAGTGTTACGAAGCAAATTTTATTCTCGAAAGGTGCGATATCCAACACGTCACCAAAGGTAATCTTACCCTTAGAAAGGGCTGCACGGATACCACCCATATTATAAACGCCAAAGTCAACCTTCTCATTATAATCGCGTGCAGCCCACACCATGATGTCTGCCAACAGATTAGAGAGATCGCTCTCTGGGCGGTGTGCCACCATGTCGTGGTCAACCTCTCCCACAACAGGTCCCATCACCGAGTCAACCTTGTGCTTAAATGGTTCCATAAACTTTGCAGCCCCTGCATCAGGAGTAGCATCATATCGATTATCAACCAGCACACGTGTACGCTGAATGCCTGCTAACTCATAATGAGAAGCACAGCCCGTCAACGCTAATAATGCTGTTAATCCAGACAGATAAACCGTTTTTTTATACATATATAATGACTTTTATAGTTCTCATAAATATTTATCAGAGTAGGAAATAGCCCTACTTTGTATATGAAGAAAGAAACAATTTATCTATCTCTCGCAATGCTTGCAATGGCAACAACACCTTGTAATGCACAATCAGAAGAGATTAAAGACTCCACATTACATCTCGAAGAAGTAACTATCAGTACCACACGTATGCCTGAAATAAAGCAGAATGCGGCTGCTACAGTTACAATTATTGACCAAAAGCAAATAGCAGAAATGAGCAAATCGGCTCCCGATATCACCCATCTCTTGGGCATGCTCACGCCTGGTATGGCTCTATCAAGTAATACTACAAGCTCGCGCGCACAATCACTTCGTGGAAGAAGTGCACTCATTTTGATTGATGGTATACCTCAATCAACTCCTTTACGTTCAACAGACCGTGATATACGAACCATCGATATCGCTGCTATCGACCATATAGAAGTGGTAAAAGGATCTACCGCTCTCTATGGTAATGGTGCTATCGGAGGATTGATAAACATCATAACTAAGAAGAATACCACCAACAGATCTGTGGCTGGAGAGACGACTCTCTCGGGTTCAACTTATAACTTCTTCCGTCACGGGAAAGGGCAAGGTTATCGCATCAACCAGCAAGTTTATGGTCGGTTGGGACAGTTTGATTATCTCGTAAATGGGGCTTTTGGACGTACAGGTAGTGCTATTGATGGTGATGGAAAGTTTATCTCTCCACGCTACGGACTCGGTGATACCTATACAACAAACGTACTTGTTAACCTCGGTTATTCCCTATCTTCAAAGAACAGAATCGAGTTAATGTATAATTTCTATCGTAGTTTGCAAGATACGAAATTGATTCCTTTCGGTGGAAAATACCTCCAAAGTCCTTCTATTGGTATAATTGGCAGCAAGGACCCACAGGCTGTTGACGAGGGAACAAGATACAATCACAATGCTTACCTCAAGTTTACATCAAAGGATATATTCAAACATACCAACTTAGAAGCATCTGTTTATGGTTCGGGAATATATACTATCTTTGACTTCCGTAAGGCTAACCCAGCACAACCAAGATGGGAAGAAACAAGTGGACAGTCGGCTGTTAAAGACCGTAAGTTTGGTTTCCGCACCCAGTTTAACACTCGACTTATATTCTCAGAGAATGCTTTTGCACATTTAGCATACGGTTATGACTATCTCTACAACAAGACATCTCAACCATTGGTAGATGGTAGATATTGGGTACCATGGTTAACAAGTAACAATCATGCACCCTTTATCCAAGTGAAGACCACACTTTGGCAACACCTTAACGTCAAACTTGGAGGACGTTACGACTTCATTAATGTAAACGTACCAGACTACGATGTATTGCGCAATAAGCTCTCCGACCCACAGGTTCAGGTCAAGGGTGGAAAGCTAAAGTATAATAATATGTCTTTTAACGTTGGTCTTTCCTATAACAGATATCGCGTATTTCAACCCTTCGTAGCCTACTCTCAAGGTTTTTCTATCTTTGATTTAGGCCGTACACTACGTGCTGCCAAGGCTGATGTACTCTCTAAGATATCAACAGAACCAGTAAAGACAAACAACTACGAGGTGGGCGTTTACTCTGATATTAACCATTGGTTGCAGTTGAATGGATCTGTTTTCTACACCTATTCTAAGCTTGGAAGTGACCTCAAGATAGAGAATGGTTTCTGGGTAGTAAACCGTACTCCACAGAAGGTGTATGGCGTTGAATTGAGTGCAGATGCACAAATTCTCCGTAACTTAAAGGCTGGTGCTAACTTCTCATGGTTCGAAGGTAAGCTCAAATCAGCTACTGGTGATTGGGACACATATATGTCAAACATTTCCATCCCAGCCGCTAAGTTGGCAATGTATGTCAACTATGCTCCTGTCAAGAACACCTATCTCCAACTGCAATACATGCACACCGGTAAGCGTGACAGATTTACTCCTAATGCTTCAGGAGTATATAACGAGGGTGAAGGTATCGTAAATCGTATCAACCTACTAAACCTTACTGCAGGCGTAAAGATGAAGGCTTGCGACTTAAGTTTGGCTGTATCCAACTTATTGAACTACACTTATTACACACCAGCATCTATGATGATGGCACGTAATGCAGAGTATGCACATGCTGATGGACGCAAGATAACACTCACTGCAGTGTTCAAGTATTAATGTTCAAACACTCGATATACTTATTCTCAGGTACTAAAAGGACATTATATAACAAGGTAAAGTTAGGTAAAGTTTACCTCTTATAATTATATAAGATACCCTTCTAAATACAGAAGCACCCTAAAGTATATCATAAACTATAAGCAGGGAAGACGGAATACAACAAGTATTCTACCGCTTCCCTGCTTTTCTTTTAGTTCTTCCGTTAAAAGTGTAGATTATTAGTAGAATGAGATTAATCCACATAGATGGTATGCTTTCATCCAATAAAATTGTTTTATAAAGACTCAACACCCAACAACCATCACCCAACACCGGTATGATTACCCTCAATTAAATAGTTTTATAAATAGGGGTAAACTACATGACAAATGTAATTAGATGCGATGTCTATCTGTCTTCTATAAACAACTTATTCCCTTATTAATTGAAGTTTGTAAATTATTTTCGTACAGTTCAAAACCAATACATGCTCTTTTGGGTTCTAAAAGACGCCTAATTGACTTGCAAAAGGTGCCCTTTAAGACCCTTACTAACGCCCTTTTGAAGTCCAATTAAGCACCTTTTCTTATTCCGTTTTATAACTAATTGATTTCCTGTTGGTTGCAAACCTGCTTTCTATATGTGTTTTTGCCGTCCTTTATAGATATTTTACCCGAAATTATGTAATGATTTTTCAAACTCTTGCCTACAGATTTTAAAAGTCTTAAATGAAATAGTTTTCAATGTCAGAGAATGATAATAGAACAGATAGATAACTGTTTTAGCCATGTTTTTGTTTAATGAGTAACTTCGATTCATCCGTTTACGCAACACGAAAAGTGTCCACACATTTAACGGAAGAAGCATTCTCTTACTTCTCAAAAACCTTATTTATCTCTTCACACCCTATTTACTACCAACGTATAGATAACCCTTCATTACTACATGAGAGGCACACTGTCAGGCATTTATACATTAGGAAGCCAATAGTTGCAACCCTACTAAAAGACCACTAACGCAGAATGCAACTATTAAAAAGTCATTAAACCTTTGACAGAAACGCATAATTACTTACTTTTGCAATACATATCAATTAATTCAACAAAACATTTATTATTATGAAAAAGAGTTTGTTCGTTAGCATAGTTATGCTCTTTGTCGGCATGACTGTCAATGCGCAGGATTACAAAAAACAGTCGTTCATACCAGAGGCTGATATGCCTGATGCAGGTATCTACCTCCCAGCTCCACCTGACACAGCATCTTATCAATTTGATTATGACTTCCGTCAGTATTGGTGGGGTCGAAAGATGAGAGAGGACAAAGAACGTGCTGCACAGGCTAAGTTCGACGCTAACTTCGATGTTGATTCTGTTCTCGTAGGCTTTGCTCCATCTTTTGGTTTGCTTATCACACCAGAGAAGACACCAGAGACCTACAAACTCATGTGCATGATAGGTATTGATGGCAACCACGCTGTCGACCGTGCTAAAGCGAAATATATGCGTAAACGTCCGTTTGCACAATTCCATGAGCATACACTTCAACCACAGTTTGAGGCAGAGTTGATTAACAACGGCTCTTATCCTTCAGGTCATACTTGTCGCGGTTGGATATTCGGATTGACACTGACAGAGCTGAATCCATCACGTGGCAACGAGATTATGAAGCACGCTTACGAGTATGGTCAGAGCCGTGTAATCTGTGGTTATCACTATCAGAGCGATGTTGATGCAGGCCGTCTTTGCGCAAGTGTAGGCTTTGCTGCCGTACAATCATCTGATGCTTTCCAAAAGCAAATGGCAAAGGCTAAGAAAGAAATAGCCAAGGTGCTTGCAACAAATAAGCATTAAAAAGCTAACAATTACTTTGTTATTTCATTGAAAAGTAGTAACTTTGCACCGCTTTTCGGCGTAACCGCTGATCGTGGAAGAGTCATGGATTACGTTACGTTGGAACGACAAACAATATTTAATTAATAGAAAAATGGATTTAATTAAAGTTGCTGAAGAAGCATTTGCAACCGGCAAGCAGTTCCCAGAGTTCAAGGCTGGTGACACTATCACTGTCGCTTACAAAATCGTCGAGGGTAACAAGCATCGTATTCAGCTCTACCGTGGCGTAGTTATCAAGATTTCAGGTCATGGTGAGAAGAAGCGTTTCACAGTTCGTAAGATGTCAGGCACCATTGGTGTTGAGCGTATCTTCCCAATCGAGTCACCAAACATCGATTCTATCGAGGTGAACAAGCGCGGTAAGGTTCGTCGTGCGAAACTCTACTACCTCCGTGAACTCACAGGTAAGGCTGCACGCATCAAGGAGAAGAGAACTGTTGTTGCAGAGAAGTAAGCCCTTGGAAATCCAAGAAAATAAAAGTCCGAAACTATTGGTTTCGGGCTTTTTTATTTACCAATTAATAAGGATTATTAAACATTCATTATTGATAAAGCTAACGAAAGAAAGAGCGAAAGAGTTATCATATTCCACCAGATAAAACGTCCTCTTATCAGGTTTCTTGAATATGAAGAAAAAACTTCTCACCGTAAAAACACATATAAATAATGTAGGGACCCATGCTTTGCTTATCTTGTGATAGGTATCGCTAACAGATAAACACAGCATATGTCCCTACAATCCTTCAGAGATAACCTTTCAGAGAATTCCCCTTACTCAATCTCTCTACAGAGCAATTAATCTTCGTAATTCAACTTTGCATCATTTTCACCATGCAAAGCCGCATTTAAGTCTTTCCAATTCTGGAAACCAGCAAAGAGAGCCAGCCTGTCTAAAGTCTTTTTAGAAGGTTTTTCCTTCCCCTTGAAATAGCCAATAATTTTCTTCAATGAAGCCGATTCCAAGTGAATGTGATAAAGTGCTAACCTACTGGACAATCTTTCCAAGTCAGAAGCCAATTCTCTGCGGATATTTGCCTTTTGACCAAGCTCCTCGATAATGGTTCTAAGCTTCTTTTTCATTTCTCATTCTTCACTATATATACTAACGTGGTACAAAAGTAATAAAAGAATAAGTAATTAAGTAATATTCAACGACTTTTCTTAAAGTTAAATATGTTAATTAAACTTGTAAACAAGGAGTGTAAATATAAATTACGCACTACGCTATATAAAATCGCTTTGAAATAGAAAATAATGTATCAGTTATGGATAAGCAAAACCATAATCAAATAAACATTATTCAGGGTAACATAGCATCTCATTTACCACTTTCTATCCTCTTATAACCAGCCTATCACACAACATTTAGTGCTTCACACATCATGTGCGAAACGTTAGCACCCTATGTGCAAAGCATCAACACCACACGTGCGGACCATCCGCACAAAGACAGAAAAGCAATGAAACGATGCATATTTGAATACAAAACAAAAATAACAAGCGTCCTTTTATAAGGATAGAAATAGAATACTACCCATTACAAAAGGACGCTTATATTTCGTCATTTCAACCTAATAGCAGTATTGAAAGCGTTTGCTATTAGGCAAATCAAACCAACTTATTTCACAGCAATGCACTCAATCTCAACAAGCGCACCCTTTGGCAAAGCCTTTACAGCAAATGCAGAACGTGCTGGATAAGGCTCCTTGAAGAACTCGGCATAAACTTCATTCATCGCAGCGAAGTTCTCCATATCAGAAAGGAATACTGTTGTCTTAACAACATGAGACAGGTCTACACCTGCAGAAGCCAACACGTTGCATACGTTAGTGAGCGACTGGCGAGTCTGTTCCTTCACACCACCCTCAACAAAAGCATTGGTAGCTGGGTTAATAGGAAGTGAACCAGATGCGAAAATAAAACCATTGGCTTCAATAGCCTGACTGTAAGGACCTACTGCAGCAGGTGCCTTGTCTGTGTGTAATGCTTGCATATCTTTAAGTAATTTAAAGGGATTAGAGGAGTCAGAGGGTATTCAGCCTGCGCTGGATAGCCCTCCCGTTCCAAAGATTGTTTTCTTTTCGAGTGTAAAAGTACTGATTTTCTTCAAAAGAAACAAACCAACACGGCTAATTTACTTAAAAACGACAAGCGTAACAGCGTATTCCATTATTTTTCCTTATCTTTGCACTACCAATTTACATATACCACATAAGTTATATGAAAGAATTAGCTCTTAAGTACGGATGCAATCCGAACCAAAAGCCTTCACGTATCTATATGGAGGAAGGCGAACTCCCAATCACAGTTCTCAGTGGTCGTCCCGGCTACATTAACTTTCTTGATGCGCTCAACAGCTGGCAACTCGTTAAAGAATTGAAGGCCGCTACTGGTCTGCCTGCAGCTGCATCGTTCAAGCATGTCAGCCCAGCTGGTGCTGCAGTGGGTCTCCCTTTGAGTGATACTCTCAAGAAGATTTACTTCGTCGATGATGTTGACTTCGAGCTTACACCGCTTGCCAGCGCCTATGCACGTGCTCGTGGAGCCGACCGTATGTGTTCTTATGGCGATTTCTGTGCGCTCAGTGACACCTGCGATAAGGAGACAGCATTGCTGATTAAGCGTGAAGTTAGCGATGGTGTTATCGCACCTGACTATACTCCAGAGGCTTTAGAAATTCTGAAGGATAAGCGTAAGGGTGCATACAATGTCATTAAGATTGACCCTAACTATGTGCCTGCTCCTATAGAGAAGAAGCAAGTTTTCGGCATTACATTTGAACAGGGCCGCAACGAAGTGAAGCTTGATGATCCCACACTCTTCGAGAACATCCCTACAAAGAACAAGACATTCACTGAGGATGCTAAGCGTGATCTCATCATTTCGCTAATTACATTGAAGTATACACAGAGTAACTCTGTTTGCTATGTGAAGGACGGACAGGCTATCGGTATTGGTGCTGGACAGCAGAGTCGTATCCACTGCACTCGCTTAGCTGGTAGTAAGGCTGACGAATGGTGGTTGCGCCAGTGTCCAAAGGTTATGAATCTTCCATTTAAGAAGGGTATTCGCCGTGCCGACCGAGATAACACAATCAATATCTACATCTCTGATGAGTATGAAGATGTACTACAGGATGGTGTATGGCAGCAGTTCTTCACAGAATGCCCAGAGCCTCTGACACGTGAGGAACGCAAAGAGTGGATTGCCAAGAATACGGGTGTTGCACTCGGTTCTGATGCATTCTTCCCATTTGGCGACAACATAGAGCGTGCGCATAAGAGTGGTGTAGAATATATAGCACAAGCTGGTGGAAGTATTCGTGACGACCATGTTATTGACACTTGTGACAAATACAACATCGCAATGGCATTTACTGGCGTTCGTTTATTCCATCATTAAAAAGATTGTATATGAGTGATATTGACGATATTATTGAAACCGGAATGGTCTTTCGAAGTGCCTCGAAACCCAAAACCGATGATGGCAAGGTGAAAACCAAAGCCAAGAAAAAGAAGTATATTACTGGTGCACACGGCTCTGGCAGTGCAAAGCAGAAGGCTAAATACCGTCAGCAACGTGCTAACCGACACAAGTAAAGAAAACAACGAACGCCCTCATTTCTTCGTCCTTGTCAAAGAGAACTGGAGAAACGAGGGCGTTTGTTATTGATGATACGGCTATTACTCATAGCCATCACCAAAGTCTTCACCAGGATACTTCCTTAATAAGTTGGCAAAACGAGAATTATAATGAGATAACATAGCCGAATGAAAGCTTGTTGCCATCGTTATATCAGAGCTATACTCACGTTCTTTCTTTTTTGAAGACAAGGCAAGCGTTGTGTCAATGAAGTTGTATGCCCACTGATTATCATAAGCCATTACTGCCTCAAATAAGTATTTGCTACGAGGTAGCATACTACCATCATGTTTCTTTATTTCATAGTCTCGGATGCGCATCAGCAAAGGGACGAAATCTTGACAAGCCCAAACCGTAACTGCCAACAAGGCATTATCGGTTTCATCATCTTCCCAACCAACATCTTCATTCTCATTATCATAATGTGATAAAGCATCCAATAAGATAGATTTATCCTCCTCTCTACGATAGGAAGCTAAAGCCTTCAATGCTTGATAGGTTCGTTCTTTAAGAACAATCTCCTTTATCCTTGAGTAATAGCTTTCCTTCGGTGGAAGTCTCAATAAAAGTTTCTTTGTATATTGATATTTAGATAATCCGGGTGTATAGAGTGCTAAAGAGTCATTACGCAAAGAATCTTCCTTACTAATGACCGACTTATCTCTGCATGACTGAACATTACGTAAGAATACACTACCAGCATACTCCTCTTCTATTACATCATCTGAACGCACATAAATCTTCGTCGTATCTGTATAATTCGATAGCAATATTTCCTCTAAGTGTGCATACTTTCGACGTATCAAAGCATCTGTAGCTGCAAGTCGAACTACCACAGAATAGCTCCTATTAGTAAGTTCGCAAAGTTCTTTCGTAGTACATAATGAATCTAATAAAGACTGCACCACAGGAAAAGCTCTTGGTCCTTTGCATGTTTTAATATAAGTCGTATCAATACAATCCAACAGACTATCTACATTCAGATAATACTGTCTACCATTAGTATTTTGCATTTCGTGGTATGTTCCAGTTCTATTCAACAGAAAGAGAACCTTCGCTATCTGCTCCTGTCGCTTGTCTGTACAAGCCACCAACAGCATACATATTGAAAGGAAAAACAGGATTTTCTTCATACTACACAATAAATATCTTTGCACGGAATAAACACCTTCGAAGACAGCAAAGATACTAAATTATTGATAAAAACATGCTTTTCAATCTCTTTTCTTCATCCTATTACCTTTCAAATAGAAGGTATAAAATCATTGAAAAGAACGACTTGTTCGAATTATATTCATGAAAAAAAAGATTTATCTGCATGAAAGGAAATATTTATTTTCACGACAAGAAATATTTATTTACGTGAGAATAATTCCATAATAACCATGGAATGGGTATCTATTTCAAGGCTATACCTGTGTAAATAGTGCCGAATCCTTCTTTAAGAATACGTGCTGAGAAGAAGTCGGAAGCATTATCATAGGTGCAAATACCAGACTGAAGAATATTAGCTGTTGGCACACCAAGTTCTTCTAATTGAAGTTGATTGCAGAGCGGAAGGTTGATATGCCATTTCTCATACATACGTGCAATGCGTTCCATAGGGAAGCCTGCAGCTGAAAAAGCATCATAAACCTCCTGACCTACCTCAAAGTTCTTCAGCGAAATACAAGGGCCAACAACCGCCTTGAGTTCTTTTGGGTTAGTACCATATAGTTCTGTCATCTTGCGAAGTGTGTGCTGTGCGATACGCTGCACCGTACCACGCCAACCGGCATGGGCTGCACCAATGGCATGATGAACAGGGTCATAAAAAAGAATAGGAACACAATCAGCAGTATGAACACCGATGCAGACGTTACGACAATCGGTAACGACAGCATCTTTCCCTTCTTCCATCTCGTACTGTTCAGCGACTGAAAGACGAAAAAACGCATCCGTCACAGTCAGACAATGTGTCTCGTGTATCTGATGCAGACGAATAACCTTATCCGCCTGAACACCAATCTCAGCTGCTACAGTCTGCAGATTCTCGGCTACAGCAGACGGTTCATCACCCCGATGAGGATTGATGTTGAGTGTAGCAAGCTTTCCCTTGCTAACTCCGCCATGACGGGTAGTGCTAAAGCTGACTACCTCATCGGCAAGATTAAAGTAATGTAGAACAGGCTTAATCATTCGTATATTCAAAATCTTTAAGGTCTTCTACCTCATCCAATTCGTCTATACCCACCTCTTCAACATCATCAATATCAGCGTCCTCAGCTGCTAACTCGGCAGCAAAACGCGACATATCCTTGTCACGATGAACAAGTGTATCTTCTGAAAGAATACTTTGCAGCTTATTACTTTCTGCATTAAGTTCTTTCCAAAGAATATCCTTTAAGTCATCAATTCCCTGTCCTGTAACAGCTGATATGAAGACAACAGGAAGGTCTGTTGGCAACGTTTCACGCAGCATCTCAATGAGTTCATCATCAAGAAGGTCGCTCTTCGTTACCGCTAAGACACGATGTTTGTCAAGCATCTCTGGATTAAACTGCTGCAACTCGTTTAGTAACACCTCGTATTCGCGCTTGATATCGTCGGTGTCTCCTGGTACCATAAAGAGCAGAAGGGAGTTTCGTTCGATATGACGGAGGAAACGCAAGCCGAGTCCCTTACCTTCACTGGCTCCTTCGATAATACCAGGAATATCAGCCATAACGAAACTTTGGTTATCACGATAGCTGACAATACCTAACGATGGTTCCATCGTTGTGAAAGGATAGTTGGCTATCTTTGGCTTTGCACTTGAGAGAGAAGACAGCAAAGTAGACTTACCTGCATTTGGGAAGCCCACCAAACCGACATCAGCTAACAGCTTCAACTCAAGAATAACAGTCATCTCCTGCATTGGTTCACCTGGTTGTGCATAGCGTGGAGCCTGATTCGTAGCTGTACGGAACTGGAAATTGCCCAATCCACCACGTCCACCTTTCAGCAGTAACACCGTCTGTCCGTCATGCATGACATCGCAAACATACTTGCCAGTTTCGGCATCATAGGCAACAGTACCACAAGGAACATCAATATAAATATCCTTACCATCTGTACCATGACACTTATCACGACCGCCATTACCTCCATGCTCAGCATAGATATGACGCTGAAACTTCAAGTGCAACAGCGTCCAATAATTGTGGTTACCACGCAAGTAAACACTTCCACCCTTACCACCATCGCCACCATCTGGTCCGCCATTAGGGTTATACTTCACATGACGAAGGTGCATGGAACCTCTACCACCCTTACCAGAGCGGCAGTATATCTTTACATAATCTACAAAATTACTTTCCATCTTTAAACTTTGAATTTTGAACTTTGACCTTTATGATTTGTACTGTAACTTGAAATATTATTGATTAAGAGAAGAACGAGTTGACTTAACTATCTTCGTCAAGACCGCTTGAATCTTATGACAATCATCTGACAAAGATTTATACTCACTCTCACTAATATATTCTGCTTCCCTTAATAAATCAATCCAATAGTTTGACTCTGTTGCTTCTTTCAAAGCGATATTCATCTTACTACAGAAGTCTGCACGACTTTGTCCGTTCTTTCCTTCATGAACATTAGCCCCAATACTCGTCCCAGAACGCAGAAGTTGCTTTGACAGGACATACTCCTTATGCTCATTTGTCAGGTATTTATATAACCGTACAACCCTTAGTGCAAAACTTTTTGATAAGATATAGATATCATTCTCTACGATTTTTCTCTCCAACATACGGTACAAATCATAAAGTTCAAAGTTCAAACCTCAAAGGTCAAAGGTCTACAGAGCGTCAATAACAGACTCAATACGTGCGAAAATATCTTCTACAGTACCAAGACCCTCAACATGGTGGTGAATATTCTCACCCTTATACCAGTCAATTAATGGAGAAGTCTGGTTGTTGTAAACATTGAGGCGCTTCTTAATTGTTTCCTCGTTGTCATCAGAACGACCGCTCTGCTGACCACGGAGAAGCAGACGCTTCATCAACTCATCCTCTGGAACAAAGAGTTCAACCATAGCTGCCACATTGTGACCACGCTCAGCCAACATCTTCTTCAAAGCCTCTGCTTGTGGGATTGTACGTGGGAAACCATCGAAGATAACACCCTTATGCTCCTTGCCAAAGCTATCGTATACGCTTGCAAGAATATCTATCATCAACTCATCAGGAATGAGCTGACCATTGTCAATGTATCCTTTTGCAGTCTTACCAAGTTCTGTACCATTCTTAATTTCATTACGAAGTACGTCACCTGTTGAGATATGACCGAAGCCATACTTCTCAATCATCTTGTCGCTCTGAGTACCTTTACCAGCACCTGGCGCACCAAAAATTACAATATTCTTCATTATTCTTGTACTAAAGTATAAATATCTCTCAAGTTACGACCCTCCTGGTCATAGTCAAGTCCATAGCCAACAATGAAGTCATTTGGGATCTCCATTGCTGCATATTCGATGTTCAAAGGAACAGTAAGCTTACCTGGCTTCAAAAGTAAAGTTGTAATATGCAGACCAGCAGGCTCGCGTGTACCGAGCGTTTCGAGCATACGCTTCATAGTTGCACCTGTATCAACAATATCCTCTACAATGATAACTTCTCTACCACGGATATCTTCGTTCAAACCAATAATCTCCTTAATCGTACCCGTTGAGGTAACACCTTGGTAAGAAGCCAACTTTACAAAGGATATCTCACATGGGATAGTGATATGCTTCATCAAGTCAGAGGCATACATGAACGAACCATTCAACACCGCAAGAAAGAGCGGAGTCTTACCTTCAAAATCCTTGTTTATACGATCTGCTACCAGCTTTACTCTTTCCAAAATCTCGGCTTCAGGAATAGAAGTCTCAAACGTTTTGTCCTTAATTGTTACTCGACTCATTCTTCATTATTTATAATTTAGCGCAAAATTACGAAAATAATACCAAACTATCCGCATTTATTTTGTAAATTTGCCATCGTTATGAAGATATTTACAAGTGCCCAGATTCACGAACTGGACAGATACACTATAGAACACGAACCAATCAAGTCGATTGATTTGATGGAGCGTGCAGCAAAAGCCATTACTCGTGCTATCACTGAGGAGTGGTCGACACATACGCCTATTGTTGTCTTTGCAGGACCCGGCAACAATGGTGGTGATGCCCTTGCTGTGGCACGTTTGCTGATAAATGAGGGATATAAAGTGAATACTTTCCTTTTTAATATTACCAATCATCTATCAGAAGACTGTGTAACAAACCGCCAACGTTTGCTCGACAGCAAGCATGCAAAGGATTTTACAGAAATCACTGCGAAGTTTGACCCACCTGAATTAACCGCAGACACATTGGTGATTGATGGTTTGTTTGGCTCTGGACTCAACAAACCATTGGCTGGTGGTTTTGCCTCATTAGTGAAATATATCAATCAAAGTCCTGCTAAGATTGTGAGTATTGACGTTCCATCTGGTTTGATGGCGGAGGACAATACATATAACGTACGTGCGAATATCATTCACGCTACCCTCACATTAACCCTCCACGAACGCAAATTATCCTTCCTTTTCGCTGACGCACAGCAGTTTATTGGTAGGCTAAAGGTGCTTGATATCCGTCTGAATCAGGAGTTTATTCAGAAGACAGAGGCACAATATTACCTATTAGAAGAGAACGATATTCGTTCGCGTTTACTCCATCGTGATGACTTCTCACACAAAGGTGATATGGGTAATGCACTTATCATCGCAGGTAGCTACGGTATGTCGGGAGCAGCCATCCTTGCAACTCGTGCCTGTCTACGTAGCGGTGTGGGTAAGGTTACGGTACATACTCCTAAAAAGAACTACGATATCATGCAGATATCCGTTCCTGAAGCGATCTTACAAATGGACCATGAGGAGACAGCCTTTACCGAAGCGGTTGATACAGATGATTTCGACGCACTTGCAATAGGTCCAGGATTAGGCAGACAGGAGCCTACCGCCATTGCGATGATAGCACAGATAAGACGCGCACAATGTCCTATTGTTGCCGATGCTGATGCCTTGAATATTCTTGCAAGCCATCGCGCATGGATGCAACAACTACCAAAGGGAATCATTATGACGCCTCACGCAAAGGAACTCGACCGTCTTACAGGCTCTCCTGCTAATGCAGACTATGAGCGTCTCCAGCGTACACGCGAGTTAGCAAAGTCTTTACAGGCTTATATCATCCTTAAGGGACATAACAGTGCACTCTGCCTGCCTAATGGCAACGTTATCTTTAACTCAACAGGTAACAGTGGCATGGCAACAGCTGGTAGTGGTGATGTACTCACTGGTATCATCACAGCCCTCCTTGCTCGTGGTTATCACCAACAGAATGCTTGTATGGTTGGAATGTACCTCCATGGTCTTGCTGGTGACTTAGCAGCGAAAGAATTAGGTAAGGAAAGCCTTGTTGCAGGAGACATTATCAACTATCTCCCTAAAGCTTTCAAGCTTTTGGACGATTGATAAAGCCTTCCCATTCCAGCTATTATTGATAGGTAATAAAGCCATCCAAGTATAAGCAACAGCCCCGCATGGTTCTTTCCATGCGGGGCTTCTTGTTTCCTCTGTCCCAACCTACGAGGCATTGCCTCGTAGAAAATGGCACAAAAGAAAAGCGACAGTTCCCTAAAGGAAGCTGCCGCTAATGTTTTATTTAGTCAAGCCGACCTCAACAAATGATTAGTCGAGGTTAGCAAGCTTGTTCTCAGAACCAAGAACGTCTGTAATCTTGTGCTTGTAAAGATCCTCCATGTACTCACGAGCCTTACCACAGTACTGACGTGGGTCGAAGTACTCTGGGTGCTCATCGAATGTCTGGCGAACACCTGCGGTGAATGCAAGACGAGAGTCAGAGTCGATGTTAATCTTACAAACAGCACTCTTAGCTGCCTGACGGAGCTGCTCCTCTGGGATACCAACAGCGTTTGGCATCTTACCACCATGCTCGTTGATAATATCAACATACTCCTGAGGAACTGAAGAAGAACCGTGGAGAACGATTGGGAAACCTGGGAGCTGCTTCTCGATAGCTGCAAGAACATCGAATGCCAATGGAGGAGGAACAAGACGACCAGTCTTTGGGTCACGTGTACACTGCTCTGGAGTGAACTTGTAAGCACCGTGAGAAGTACCGATAGAGATAGCCAAAGAGTCGCAACCTGTACGAGTAGCGAAATCAACAACCTCCTCTGGCTTTGTATAGTGAGAAACCTCAGCTACAACGTCATCCTCAACACCAGCAAGTACACCGAGCTCAGCCTCAACTGTTACGTCGAACTGGTGAGCATACTCAACAACCTTCTTTGTCAAAGCGATATTCTCCTCATATGGAAGAGAAGAACCGTCGATCATTACAGAAGAGAAACCGAAGTCTACACAACTCTTGCAAGTCTCGAAGCTATCACCATGATCAAGGTGAAGTGCAATCTCTGGATGGTGGCAACCCAACTCCTTAGCATACTCTACTGCACCCTCTGCGAGGTAACGAAGAAGAGTCTGGTTAGCATACTTACGGGCACCCTTAGAAACCTGAAGGATAACTGGTGATCTCAAATCAGAAGAAGCCTTGATGATAGCCTGAAGCTGCTCGAGGTTATTAAAGTTGAATGCTGGAATAGCATAACCGCCTTTGATTGCTCTCTTGAACATCTCACGTGTGTTCACGAGACCTAATTTCTTGTAATCTACTACCATAATTTCTTTTATCTTTTAAAATTAATAAGTCTATACCTATTTACACATGCAAAAGTACGGTTTTATTTTCTGATAGCCAAAACATCGTACATATTTAATAAACTCAAAATGTTAAAATCCGTAATAAAAGACAATAGTTTTTGGAATAAAAGACAATTAGGCTTATTAGACATGACTGCCTAATAAGCCTAACCAAACATTTATCTGATAAATGAATTACTTCTCAGCTGGTTCAATAACACGCCAGATCACTGATGCGAGTGCACCACCAGCAAATGGGCCTACGATAAAGATCCAAAGATTGCTCAATGCTGTTGCAGGACCGCCTGCAAGCTGTGCGAAGATAGCAGGGCCAAATGAACGTGCTGGGTTTACAGATGTACCTGTATAACGGATACATACAAGGTGAACAAGGATAAGTGACAAGCCGATTGCCAAACCTGCAAACTTACCTGTCGTGCCGTTAGTCTTTGAAGTTGCACCCAATACAACGAGTACAAACACACAAGTAAAGATAATCTCTGCGAGCAAACCACTTGCTACACTAATACCATCTTGCAAACCATTTGCACCTAAACCAGCACCTGCAGCAGCAAAACCGCTACCTGCATTGGTTACAAGAAGGAACAACAAAGCTGCGCCAATCAAGCCACCAATAAACTGGAACAACATGTACATAGCACAATCCTTTGCACTCATACGACCGCTCAAGAATACACCGAGTGTAATTGCTGGGTTGATGTGGCAACCTGAGATACCACCAATAGCGTAAGCCATTGCTACGACAGAAAGACCAAATGCCATTGCTGTACCAACTACTGCAGCCTGATTGTTTACTGGGTCACAACCCAAAGACACTGCTGCACCACATCCCATGAGGACTAATACCATTGTGCCGATCATTTCGGCTAAATACTTCTTCATAACTCTCTACAATTAATTAATATTATTCTTTTAGTTTAAAACGCCTTTGAAACGGTTAATTCTCCATACAAACGTAAACGTTCACGATTTATTGTATCTACCTTGTACTTTTTAAAACTTATTGTTTTATATCAATCAAAACGCTGTCTTTAATCCATAAAAAGCCTTACCTTTGCAAATAGATTAATATTACTTGATAATGATGAGTCGTCACCCACAAGGGAGATTACAATGGAAAAATTATTAAAACGATATGAAGTATAAGATGATTGTGCTCGATTTGGATGGCACACTGACCAATAATAAAAAAGAGATTACCCCACGTACCAAACAAGCCCTCATGCAAGCACAAGCTGCTGGGGTACATGTCGTATTGGCATCTGGCCGCCCGACTTATGGTATCGTCCCTTTAGCAGAGGAATTGAAACTGAAAGATAATGGTGGATATATCCTTGCTTTCAACGGAGGAAAGATTATCAACTGCACCAACAACGAAGTTCTTTTTGAACAGAAATTGGACGAACAGCTTGTACCTATCCTCTTTCAAGAAGCCAAGAAAGCAGGAATGGAAATCCTAACCTATCAAGGTGAGGGTATTGCTGCTACTAATAAAGATGACGAATACGTACAACACGAGGCTTTTATCAACAAGATGCCTGTAACCCAATATGACGATTTCCTCAATCAGTTAGTCTATCCTATCAACAAATGTTTGATTGTTGGCGACCCTACCCCTCTCCACGAATTGGAGATAAGATTAGCCAAGGAGTTGGAAGGGAAGATGGATGTCTATCGTTCTGCCGACTTCTTCCTTGAATGTGTACCACTCGGTATTGACAAGGCGCGCTCTCTCGACCGTCTTATCTCATCGCTCCGTATCAGCCGCGAAGAGGTTATTGCCTGTGGCGATGGTTATAACGACCTTAGCATGATTCGCTTTGCCGGACTTGGCGTTGCTATGGCAAACGCTGCAAAAGACATTCAAAGTGAAGCTGACTTCGTTACTTTATCAAATGAAGAAGATGGTGTTGCACACGTCATTGAACACTTTATCCTCTCACCAGAGAACATGAATTAAGAGGATATCTTCTACGAACAACTCATCTGCCTATTAGTCGTATTGTAAACTATTTTCACACAGTTCAAAACTAACACATGCTCTTTTAGCTTCTAAAAGACGCCTAATTGGCTTGCAAAAGGTGCCCTTTGGGAGTCTAAGTAACGCCCTTTTGAAGTTCAATTAAGCACCTTTTACTTTACGGTATTGTAACTAATTGAATACATGACACTTACAAGAGCAACAAAAATAGCCGTTTTTACCCTAAAAATAAGGTAAAAACGGCTATTGGATTGTAAATAAATTTCTAAACAAACAAGCGCTTAAACTACGATCTGAAAGGGTTATCACTCAAATACGATTGGGGTTTAAGATTCCTTTCAACAAGAATGTAGCATTCTGATTACGTGCTACTCCCTTTGTAATCTTATACGAATAAGTGATATCCTCGCCTAACTCGATCTCAAAACAATAATTATGAAAACGCCCTGCGTATTCCTCTTCCATCTTTGATAGTTCAAGGTCGTGAGTAGCAATAACGCCTGTTACATTGCGTTCGGCAATATACTGCAAGAAAAGACGAGAGCCATTCAACTTGTCGAGAGAGTTTGTTCCCTTCAAAATCTCGTCCAAAATAATCAGACTTGGTACATCATCACGCAGCGAGCCTAACAACTTCTTCAAACGAAGCAACTCTGCATTGAAATAAGAGATGCCATGAGTGAGGTCATCTGTGGTGCGCATACTCGTAAAGAGATGGAATACTGAGACCTTCAACTGCTTAGCAAAGACCGGCAAACCATTCATCGCCAAGAGGTAATTTATACCCAACGAGCGCAGGAAAGTACTCTTACCTGCCATATTCGCACCCGTAACAATATAATACTCATGGTCGTGGATTGTGAAGTCGTTTGCAACAGCCTTCTCACCGAGGAAGGGATGATAAAGGTCTTTCGCCTCATAAACCACCTTATCCTCCTCACTGATTTCTGCCTGTACTGCCTTATCTTCATTCAATCGGAAGTTACCCATTGACACCAAAGCATCAAAGAGATTCAGACTATCTATCCACTCATTCGTGCGCTGCTCATAAGTATGTTGCCAATGAAGAAAGAGTCTTACGATAGCGATGTCGATTAAGGCAAAACTGTTAAAGACAAAGACACCCACCTCGTTACTTCTGTTATCAATCTTTTGTAAGATAAGTTCTAACTGTTCGAAAGACTCCTCCGCACCCGCAAGTTTCTTTTTCAAAGCTTGTAGTTCGGCAGACTTAAACTCAGTCTTATTAACTAATTTCAATACACGTAAGTAACCATCTACCTGTGCGTGTACCTTTGCTATCAGTTCAGAAATGACACGCATGTGCTTATGCCCACAAAGAAAAGAGAACATAAAGTTAAATATTCCCCACCATACAGGTAATAGAAAAGGAACCAATCCCACAATGGAAAGCACAATACTCACATAGAAACCGAGTAAATCAGCATAACAGAAATAACGTAAAAGAGAGCTATGAAAAAACTTTGGAAAGCTCTGGCAATGAATATCCGTCAATGCCTTCAACACTTCTTCCGTATTGATTCGTTCCTTTACACCTAAAGATTTGAATTCTGACAAGAATGGTTCTGCCTTCCCCAATTCGTCAACAGAAGCCATTCGTTGACGTATTTGCCCAACAAGTTCCTCTCTTTTCGCACTTCCCCATTCCGTAGACAGACAGGCTGCCAACTGGTCACTACCACCAGTTGAGATAGTGCGGTTCATCCTTTGAAACAGAGAACCTATACCAAAGACATCCATATCAAAGGTATAAGAATGTTGCGGACTGACATATTGCCCGCCAGCTTCAAAGCCTGAGTAATCGCCTTTCTGATAGGCTATCTCGTTTTGGTAGACCAGCAATAAAGCCTCCCCTTTATTTATCTTTCGGTCGTTCAACACGTCACGACGACGAATGTAAAGATAAAACAATAATGCAGCTAAGGCACAGAAAAGTGTCCAAGCTGCATTATCCAATAAGGTGTAGAGAACTACAAAACCAATAGCTACCAAAAAAGAACCGATTTCTGTCAGGATAAAAACACGACTACGGTTACGGAGAGAAACGAGCGTTTTGCTCGTCTCTTCTGCTTTATGCTGATACAAATCAGTCAAATCTTTATTCATACGTAAACAAATATAATATTCAAGGGGTACTAATCCGTCACCACCTCTTTGCTCACACGACCATCGCTGTACTTCACTATGTTGATTCCCTTTTGTGGAGTCGTGATACGTCGACCGTCAAGTGTGTAGCGCTCAGCCTCAATAGCTGTGCGAGTTCCTTCTGAAACAGAAGAGATGCCAGTAGTCTTAAACTCTGAAATACTGCACTTAGCAGCGTTCTCTATTTTACCAGTATTCGTATTAATCAGCAAGACACAGACACGTAGATTTTCCTTCTTTTGTATGACTTTCTTACTATTAATATTCTTAAAGACATACGTGTGGCTCTGTGCTTCATCTGCCTTGATTGGTGCTTTAAGGTGACCTGTCCGAGCAGTCATTACTCCATCTGCAGCAATAGCTACAAAGTTGTTCTCAAGATTATAAATAGTTCCAGGCGCATTGACAAAATAATCAAGTTCATCTGTTATGCCATGAAACTGCGTTTGTCCAGTATAAAAGTTAGCTTGTTTCCAGTTGTGGCTTGACATTCCATCCTCTGTCAACACATAAGCAAAGCCATAAGGAGCTTCTTCTCGGTTCAGTCGGAAGGTTACAGTGGGGGTCACTGTGATATTATTCTTCTCCTTATCCCACATTGCTGACACTTCTAAATCCATATAAGCACCTTTTGATCGTTCCGTTTCAAACTCTGTTTGTGCTATATAAGACCCAAGCGGTACATCTCTATTCATAGTCAATGAAGGACGACTCTTGTATTCTGCAGCCTTCCAAGCATAGTCCTCACAGTTTAAAGGCTCATAACCACGTCCCGTATGGATAGCAATACCTATAAAATCATCACCATACTTATGTGCAAGATTCTCCATTAATGCTATACCACGTGGACAGTATTGGCACCACATTCCAGTATACTCTTCAACGACAACTCTCCTATGAGGCACCTTAGTAACAGTTACTCTCGGAAGTGTTGCATAGTTAATAGTGGCATTATTCCGTTCTCCATTTACTTTCGTAATCGTGAAAATAAGATCATCTTCACCTAACTCTGTATATGGTGGGACATCAACTTCTATCGTAGCGTCATCATAACGATTCAACGCTTGGGGGAGAACATAGTGCTTTGAATCTACTTCCTGCCCATTAAAAGAAAGTGTATAATCAAAGTTTCGAACAATAGTTCTACCGTAATTGGAAACTGTCATCTTGCCCTTTACAGTCTTTGCCGAGAGAGGAACATATACCTTCTGCCCTGCTGCAGCAATAAGACTATAGTCTTGTGCCTTAACGTTTACCGCATAACAGATGACTGCGATGAACGTAAGAAACTGTATATAAAACTTACTTAACATATCAGATTATGGTTATTAAAGGTGTATGTTTAGCGAACAACGTACTTCTTTGTAGAGGCAACGCCCTTCTGCTTTACGATGTAAATACCCTTAGGAAGATTTGACAAAGACGTAATTTGCTTATGCAACAACACACCCTGAGTATTGTAAACATCGAATGTAAGATCCTTCTGTGACGCTACCGAAGCAATACCTGCTGCATTAGTATCAAACTTAATAGTAATCGATGGGCCTTCCTTCTCTTGCTCAGAACCAAATTCTTTTACTTTAAGTTTAAGCGTTATTGAGCAGCTCTCGAATTCTCCATAGAAGTGTTCTATGTCAATAGCTTCCTTATCTGAACCAACAGAAAAAAGCTTATCACCTACCTCATAACTACCTATTTCTGAATTATTAGTACACTTTTCAAACGCACAAACCTGCACTTCGCCTTCATCTATATTGTTAATGATATAGGAAAGACTTACATTTAAAGACTTATCCGACTTGTTTTGAAGATGCACTTTTCCTACTATTTTATTCCCTTCAAAAGGAAATTCGGATGGAACAGCCTTATTCAAGACAACTACTGTACCGTTAGGAATAACTCTACCTTGCTCATCGAGGAAGGCAACATCATTAGAACTTGTCTGTGCCTGTGCACTAACAAAAAGACTGGTCAGCAGACCAATAAACACGAGTAAACGTAATTTCATATTGATTTTTTTATAATTATATTCTTAATTGATGATGATTCATTGCTTAGAGCGAAACCTTTCGGCGTACAGCCTGCAATACTCCGCTGTCGTTATAGAAGAAACCTACTATCCATGCGTTCTTTGGAACGATACCTTCTGGGAGTGTATATGTTGTTTTCTCCTTATGAATACCCTTTGTAGAGAGCATTAATTCCGTCCCCCAGTCCCCATTAATAGCATCACGGAACACGTGATTATGCACATATTCCTTCTCCAATTTATTGTTTGGGAACATCTGTGGAGCTACTACGCTATCCTCAACTAACCACAACTGTAGCTTCCCTTTCACATCATCAGCTAAGGTTTTCAAGTCGGTTTCAATCTCCACCTGGCGTGTAGCAGCCTCATACTGGCATTTAAGATCTATACCTATAGTTGTTGTCTGAGCGAACTCATCATAGATTCGTCCTGCCCAAGTATCTTTAGAAAGCACACCTCCACGACGATTGATAATGGCTTTTGGCACATTTGGAACTGCCCAATACTTATAATAGGCATCTCCCACATCAGTGCGCAAGCCCACAAATCCAGCCGTACTCTTGATTGCAAGCGGTCCTGCATGGAATGCAACAGCAATCAGTTTGTCTGCACCATAAAGCTTTTGCTGCTCTGCTATCGCTTCTGAAGCAGCTGGACAGAAGATGCAACGCTGTCCTGTGAAATCCTCTACCAGTACATTCCGCTGAACAGTCGCAGCTGGAATCTCTATCAGTCTTTCATCAGAACCAACAGAATCACAGCCTGTCAAAAGCGCAACCACAGCCAAAAGAACTATATAAAAACTTTTCATTTCCTATCAGAAGTTATAATTATAAGAGAGGGTCAAGCCCTTTGTTGCTGGGATATAACGACATACGCCACCCGAACAGTTAAAGCCTGCACGTGTCCGACCATAGCCTAATTGCAAGCGATGGGCACCACCACTATAGGTTACATAGCCTTGGTAGTAATGCACCCGAGTATTACCAACATTATAAAGGTCACTCAATGTGAACATCCAATGCGGTGCAAGCGATAGCTCACCCAATCCAAACAGCCAATCTTTATCACCATCTTTCGACGCAAGATACTGCCCTTCCACACGCAACGTTGTGTTAGGCGAAAGCTTCTGTTTGACATCTGCCACAAAGATATGCGAATTAAGCATTCCTCCATGTCCTTCGAGTAGCATCTGATTGTAACGTTGATACATATACATCAGATTGAGTTTCGTATCTTTAGCAAGTCGCTTTTCCAACTGTATATCAATGTCTTGATAATAGGTAGCGTCTCCCCATGCCCAGAACGGACTGCCATAACCATCTGTTCCGATGTCACCTGCACCATTCTTACGCACGGAATGGACATGTGAGAAGTTCACTTTTGCTGTCGTTCCATACTTACCACCTAACAAAGAACCTTTTTGAAAGGTATAGGCTACAGCTGCTTGATATGCCCATTCACCCTCAGGGCGTGTGGCATAAGGATAAAGTGCTGCCAAAGTATAGGTATGCTCCATCGTAAATGGGGGCAGATGATTGATGAAAGAGGAGATTCCCTCCATTCCTCTACGGCTGCGGAAACCCATATTCGTACTACGCTTTGCCTGCAGAAGCAGACTCATTCCACGCTTTGAATAGGAACCCGAAAGCATTGCAACGTAACCATTACGATAGATGTAACCATTATCATGAGAAGGGTCTTGCGACTTCATTGCCACCTCTGCCAATATATTGAATGAGCGATGTTGCACACGTAGACGCATATCAAAGGCATTGACATTAAGTGGAAGGCGCAAACGATGGGTTGGATCAACCATTACCACCTCGTCTCGCTCATGTTTATTAAGATAGGAAGCACCAAACATTAGATAGGTATTATGCTGTTGTAGGGACTTAAACAACTCGTCAATATTCCATTCAACATCAGCACCAGTCATCCAACTCTTGTTATAACTCCAATATCTACGCTGCCGACCCGTTAGCACTTTCACTGCAACACCAGCACAAGGTTGATAGTTCAGTCGCGCACCTTGCAGGGAATTATCAATTCCTAAACTGCGTTCTTCATACGAACGGAGAATAAAACCAGAGCCAAACTGCTCATAGAAGCTACCCAAGGTAAGTTCCGCATTCTTGTAACGACCTTTCAAGTAAGCGTAAGGAACACCCCAACCCTTAAAGTCATTCTCATATCCGGGAAGCGGATGCTTCAAATACTCCAGTCTTGCACCAGCCTCAACATAACGACTCGATAGCTTCAAGTCGAGATAAGTGTTCGTCAAGAAACGACCATCGGTAGCCTCAGCACCTGTCGTACTGTCCTTTTGAGCCAACAGCATATCACTCTGAATACTTCCAGAAAGGCGTAATTTATCGGACTCCTGTGCATGCAGAGATACACCACTCATACCTATGAGCAGTCCTATCATCATCCATCTTTTCATAGAATTACTTGCCAGCTACCTCTTTCACCTTCTTATATAACTCAGCTTCAGCACCATCAGTATAGCCGTTGTGCTTATAAACAATCCTGCCCTGTCCGTCAAGCAATACGGTATAAGGTACAGACTGGATTCCTAACGAACGACGGAACTCGCCATTAGCATCGAGCAACACATCATAACGCCAGCCATTCTGGTCGACCATAGGCTTTACCTTATTGACGTTCTGGGCCTGATCAATAGACACAGCAACAAGTCGAACACCCGTTTCTTGCTGCCAATCGTCATAGACCTCATCAATACTTGTGAGTTCACGATTACAAGGCTTGCACCAAGTAGCAAAGAAAGCTATGATAAGAGGTTTGCCATTGTTTGAGATAGTGTCGGTTTGTACGGTTCTCCCTTCTATGTCTTTGAGAATCACTTTGGATAGACGTTCTTGTGCAGACGCTGCAAAGCTTATCAACAACAAACAAAGGGATAAAAATAATTTATTCATTGTTTTTAATTATATTGCAGCTACAAAAATACTAAAAAAAAGCGATAAAACAAAGAAGAAACTGCCAAAGACTGACAAGACTACATACCTTAATCTATTTTAGATGCCTTTGCTATGCACATTATCTCTACTAAACCCATTTTCTTTGAAAGAAATACTATCTTATCTTCAAATAAGTTTTATCTACTTTTTGACATCTGATGTGCTCCCCAAATTAAGTAAATAGAACCTCTTGCTGTAATTGACGCTTTTATATTCAGCCCTTCGCACCATTGGTGTTAGTACTCCGCACCACATGTGCGAAGCCTTAGCACCATACGTGCGGAGCATCAATATAACAATCAAAAACGGTAAGAAAGATTATTTTATAACGTTATTATAGTTCATAAACATCAATGACTTACTCACACAAGATTTCATCTTCTGTACAAGGCACATATAAAATTCTTCCTAACAGAAACTTATCAGTTGCTTAAGACCAGCTATATAAACAAAAAAAGATTACTTGCTGGCAACCTTAAAGTTGCTAACAAGTAATCTTAGATGTATACGTAGTACCTTCAATGAATAGGCTACGTTATGTCATTTCTTCTGTAAAAGCCTTTATGCTTACTTACTATTTTGTTTCTTCTTAGACCCTTTCAGCCACATATAACCTATCAGTAAGATGAAAGCAGCCAAGATACAAAGTAGCTGTACGGCATATTCTTGTGGGTGAACCCAGAACTCCTTAAAGAAATTAATACGTCCGAGAATCTCTACTGGAGTCCAGAATACAATCACAGTAGCGATTGCCATACGGATATTTGCACCCCATGAAGCAATATAAAGCTGCTTTTTCAACATATAAAGTGCGCCGAAGAAACAACCAATACCAACCAAGAAGGTCACTGGGTGATGGTCGCCAAGGAAGTTCTTATCGTAACAGAACATCAGTAAGAGGTAAGAAGCCCAAAGAATCATGTTCACCTCCATAAAAGTGACAATAGATGTATGGCGTGTCATTGGTTGGAAAGCAATCTCATTCTTACGCTTTCCGAAAAGCCGTTTCTGAATCCATGTGATAAAGTTACAACCATTGCGCGTACTGAAAATATACATTGTCATCATCATCATCCAGAAGCCAAAAGAGGCTGGAAGAATCAGATATTCTGGCTTTGTCACAACCACTCCGTTTTCAATCTCTGGTTGTACACCAAAGCGGTGAGCGTAATATTGGAAGAGAAACTCTACCCAGCCAGTCCAGAAAAGCAAACCACCAATAAGTCCCCAAAGTGTCTGACGAGTATCGCCTTTGACAAACACACCGATAATGACCATTATCAAGCCTACGAATCCCATAGTAAAGCCAGCATAATGTACGGCTTCTGTAGTCATGGTCTTTTCCATCATGATCATAAGAGCATGACCCAAAGGCATCGTAAACAACACAAGGATAAACGAGGCGAGTGTTCGCCATAAATAGATTTTACTTTTTCCCATAAATTAAAAACGTATTGAGAGCTTAAAATAGTTTATCAACATCAACTGACATTCCAATCATTAAGTTTGTTCCATCAGTCAATGGACAGTTCAAATAATAATATTCTGGTTTATAATTAAAGATGTTATCAAGGATTACACTTACCTTCACACCCTTACCGATGCGTTGCACCAAGGAGAGTTTGAAGAGTGCATATGCAGGGTAATGTATTGTTTTTATACCCTTAGAGATGTCATAGTAATCAACAAACTCTTCATTGTCGACTGCTGAGAGGAAGCGTCCATCTAATCCGATGTTCGTTCCATAGTTCTTCAACCACTGATGATCCCAATCGATATGACCTGTCATAGAGTGTTTGCGGGCAGGTATATACTGATTGTTTACAGAGTTACTGTTCTTGTCTTTTGGCAAGCGTTCATTGGTGTAAGCATAACTTAAACGAGCTGTAAGACCATTCGTCCAACGTGCTTGTGCCGTTGCTTCTCCTCCACTAACCATATAGTTGTCCAAGTTAAGGTAAGGAAGACGTGGGATAATGTCTGATGGATTCTTATAGTAAGGGGCACCAGTTGCAATCTTATTTTCAATCTTGTTACAATAAGCACTTACCGTGAAGTTATAGCGTCCCTTAGTATAATCAACCGAAGCATTAAAGTTCTGGCTTACTTCTGGTTTCAAAGAAGGGTTGCCTTCGACTATCCATATACCCGACATATCAAAGTTATAGTATTTCTCTTTCAATGTCGGAGCACGGAAACCCATACCATAACTGAAACGAACATTCAAGTTATGTACTGGCTGATAACGTGCACTTACCTTCGGAGTCAGGCGCGAGATACGCCCGTCTGAGAAATAATCGTAACGCAAGGCACCCACTACTTCCCACTTCGGACTGATGTTCCAGTCGTATTGTGCAAAGGCATCAAAAGAGTCTTGCTTACGAATTCGACCCTCCAAGTTGGTATTAAAGAGATAATCATGCATATAGTCTGCACCCACAGAAAGGACGTTTTCCCCCTCAAAAGTGTGATTATAAAGCAAGCGAAGACTGTTCTGTACATTTGAATAGTCACGGATATCCAGTCGAGTGATGCGCTGATAGTCTGACTTATCATACTGATCAAAAGCATAGGAGAAGTCAACACTATTAACAAGGTCTGGTGTCCATGTTCCACGAAGACCACCTGAAAAGTCACGATAGCGTTCTGGTACCTCTGATGTACGCACCAACTGACGATAGAAATAACCTGCACGCCCTGTCAAGCGAAGCTTTTCATTCAACCTAAAAGTGAGCTGTTCCTTAAAGTTCCAAACAGCATCACCATAGATAGTCGAAACTACTCGTGTGATTGGATTGGGTCCATTGTGTACATTAAAGTTGTCAGAACTATTCCGATTCACTGTCAGTAAGTTGTTCCACTTGCCTCTTGCGTATTGCCATGATAGTCCATAACGTTGCTCGTTGTGGCGACCAAAGCGCATGTTAAGATTAAGTGCGCATGGATTTGGCTTTTTCTTAGTGATGATATTGATAACTCCACCGGCAGCATTAGAGCCATAAAGGGCTGAAGCAGCACCTTTCACAATCTCGATATGGTCAACATTATCCATACCAATACGAGTGAAGTCGACATCGTCCATCGTCTCACCAGCAAGGCGTTCACCGTCAACAAGAATCAACATACTCTGTCCACCAAAGCCAGAGAAGTTCATGTGTACCTGCTGATTCATGGCGTATGAGAACTCAATACCCGGTATTACCTGCTGCAATACATCACGCAGATTGGTGGCATCTGTCTTCATGATATCATCAGCTGTGATGAGTTTCGTCAACACAGGGGTATTGGCAAGTAGCTTCGGTGTACGTGTTCCCGTCACTACAACCTGTTCTAACTCTAAGGATTTGTATATAGAATCAGGCAACTCATCCGCCCACATCGTTGTAGGAAGCAAACAAACAAGAGCTGATAGTATAATGGTTTTTTGTTTCATAACCAATCAAAAGATCTCATAACCTTATCCCTATTCTCTGAAAGAGCCGTTTGTGGGATGGTTTTCTGTTGTAGTTAATATGGATATTTATAATTGATTTTCAACCAACATTTGGTTCCATCGGTACCAATATAGTTCTCCAACTGTAGAGCAGCATACTTTCCATTCTTCAGACGAAGAATAAAGACATGACTATTCATGGTAAAAGAAGGAGGCATTGGAGGTATTTCGATTTTCAACCAAGAGGAAAGTACCTTATTGATACGTATTCCTTGACAGCCAATCAGACTCATAAGCATCTGCGACTGGTCCTCCCAAACCTCGTTCTCTGTCCATTCATCTTCTTGGAATGTTGCTCCTAAGAAATAGGAACTATTCTTTGGAAGCTCATTCAAAGAGGTGTACTTGGTTTCCAGTACGGCACCACCGTTCGTCCTTACATTGTTACGATGAAAGGCAATGCTCCACGACTGTGGTTCAGGTTGTGCATCTGTAGCAGTAAAACTACGCTTTTCATTTACCGAGATACCTTTACCAAAGACATCAAACCAGTAAGTGTACATTCCCGTTTTCCCATCACCACTACCCGATGTCAGACTCGTTGGGATAGCATAATGCGTGAAGTTCGTCTGTGCCTTAAGCAATCCTGCAGTGTCTTTACGCTCGATATACATCTGTAAAGAGTCAAAGTCAACATAATACCAGTCCTTCCAACTGGCAGCATTAACAAGGAGTTGACCTTCCGTTGTTACATTTGCTGTGGCTGGAGCCTCATCATATATATCTTCAAAAATGCCGTTACAGGCTGTTACCATTAACATAATGGCACAGCCTGCAAGGGTAGAAATAGGGCGAAATACTCTGTGCATGAGCGTATAACGTTTTACTTAGCCTTCTTACCAGTATATGTTGCTGAGATTGAGAGTGGCATACCTGTAAGACTATAGTTATTTGTGATAGTCAACGCACCATTCTCACCGAGCTTAACAATTATCTTACTTGTTGCTTGGAAAGGATAGTCTTTATCAAGTTTCATCGTACCGTCTGACTTGAGATGAACTTTGATACCGTCCTTGCTATAATCACGAACAAAGCTATTAGTTGCCTTATCGTAAGAAAGGTTCTTTACGGTATATGAATCTATCGTTAAGTTACCCACCATCATAACTCCTGCATAACTCTCTGTAGGAGTTGTTACATTGATGGTACCATCCTCGTTAGCAGTAATCTTATAAGATACATTAGCCGCATCATAAGGACCAAAAGATGGTCCCACTGTTAACGACGTTGAACCAGAATAGTTACCAGCCACCTTAGATGCAGCTGAAGCCTCAGCATAATGCCAAGTAATATCAGTACCACCCATGAGTGATGGGATTGTTATCTTAATTTCTCTCATCGAACCACTCATTGTTGCATCATATTCCTCCACTGCACCACCAGCTCTTGGGTTCGCAATCTTCATCTTTCCAGTACCGTTAATGGCGGCGTGATTATCCATGGTTATCACGAAAGAACCAGTACCCCACTGAGTGTCAGAGAATTCAGCAAGGATCTTACCACCGTCCTGCAACACCTTAATCTTAGCGCCTGTGTCAAAACGAACATTGTCGAGTACTCTGTTCTTTACAGTCAAATAGCCTGCAAACTCATGTTTCAACTTTGGTTGTGAAGGGGTTTCACTTGGCAAGAACTCAATCTTTGAAATATCTGATGCGTTATAGGTTACAACGCTACCATCAGTTTTTGTTACCTTTAATGACTGCGCCTGTACTGCGAGTGCACTCAAGAAAGATACGATTACTAAAGTAAAGATCTTTTTCATTTACGTATGAATTTAAATGTCTTAGATAATGATTTAACTACAAAAACGCCTGTTTGTCCGTCGAGAGGAATCTCTACAGAACCGCTTTGGCTTACGGTGGCACGACCAACTAACTGTCCATTGATTGTGTAAACAGCTACTTGACTACCTGCTTTCAGGCCTTCTCCCTTCAAGGAGTTACCGAAAGAAAAGACTGCATTGTTACCTTCTCCATTAAGAGACTCAATGCTTAATGCATCGTCTTCGAAGGCAAAAGCACGGAAATCTGTCAAAGGGTACTCTATTGTTTGGCTTCCAGCAGTCAAAACCATGGCGGTGGAAGTGAAGGTAACAGTAGGTTTCTCAGACAGAGCAAAGTAAGTGTTATTGCCATCTTTGTCACTTACTTTCACGTGCTTAGCCGCCGAGACAGAGATAGAAGTCATCGAAGCTAACAGCGTAACAGCAAGTGTACGAAATAAAGTTTTAATTCTCATGTTACTGATTCAGTTTATATTAAATTCTAATCGAGTGCAAAGGTATAAGAAATACCATTATAATACAATACCTATTAATAATGATTTTAAACCAAAAGACAGCCAAAAAAACAAACTAACACCTATAAAAGGAAATCAAAACTACAATATATAAATCAACAACTTCCTGCCCTATCAATTAACACAAGCTGGCGATTCGAACTCATTTCATCGGCTTTACACCGAATTAACACCATAGATAAAGTTCTAAAAGTAAACTTTAACGAATAATAAATCTCTCTATTACGACCTCACAATACATTTTACTCGCTACCTATTTATAACGAATAGAACCTCTTATAGCCATATTTGGTTCTTTCGTTGAATGCTATAGACAGCAAATAGCATAATGACTTATCCCCTTACATGGCATGACTATACCAAAGCAGATAGTCTTACAAAGGAGAATAAACTAAAAGATAAAATGCAAATAGAAACCCTATCTATCCGTATTCTACAAACAATCCATTCTCATATCACTGACATTTGTAAACTATTTTCACACAACTCAAATCCAATACATGCTCTTTTGGCTTCTAAAAGACGCCTAATTGAATTGCAAAAGGTGCCCTTTAAGCCCCTTACTAACGCCCTTTTGAAGTCCAATTAAGCACCTTTTCTTTTACCACTTTATAACTAATTGATTCCCTGTTAGTTGCAAACTTGCTTTTTATACGCCTATTTCCCCTTATTTATAGAGATTTTACCTGAAATTATGTAATAATTTTTCAAGCCTTTATCTACGATTTTTGATGTTTTTAAATAAAAAGATTTTCTGTGCTGGAGAAGGATAATAGAATAGACTATTGAGGCTAATAGCAATAGTTTTGTTTAATAAGTGACTTCGGATCTACCATTATTATCTATCATAGTAAGACTAATGTCAAACGTAAACTCCACCTCATCTATGTATAACAACAATAAAGGCTGAAATCCACAATCGGATATCAGCCCATTAGTTTTAGGTGTTGGAAGAGTGAACCTTACATTCTTCGTTAGAAAAAGAATAAGACTTACTATGTTAAGATTTGTCTTTGCTTCATTTCCAAGTATTTATTGATAACATCAATGCTGAGTTTGTCTGGCGTTGTCAATACGCTATAGATACCATGCTGGCGCAATGTTGATACTATCAAACGCTTTTCGCAGGCAAACTTCTCAGCAATAACATGCTGGTAATATTCCTCTGTTGAATGCTTTGGAGAACGAATATAATCATTCATTTCTGCATCTTCAAAGAAAACAACGAGTACGCGATGCCACTGACTAAGCAACTTCAAGTAAGCCAATTGACGATTAAGAGCTGTCATACCAGAGAAGTTTGTATAAATAACGAACAGACTTCGCTTGCTAACTTGTTTATGTACATTGGCACACAAACCACTAAAATCACTTTCGCCAAACTTCGTTTCCTGTGCGTAAAGTGACTCTAAGAGAAGTTGCATCTGACCTATTTGCTTCGAAGGAGCAACAAACGTGTCCATTTTATCTGCAAAGGTTATCAAGCCAGCCTTATCATCACGGCGCATGGCAACATATGATAACACCAAAGAAGCATTGATACTATAGTCGAGAAGCGTCATTCCACGAAACGATTGCTGCATAACACGTCCCTTATCAATAACCGAGAATATCTGCTGAGAACGCTCATCACGATAGACATTCACCATCAACTGATTGCGACGTGCACTTGCCTTCCAGTTTATACTTCGGTATTCATCGCCTTTCACATAGTCTTTTATCTGCTCAAACTCAGTGTTGTTACCTGCCCGACGTATACGCTTTATACCCATCTCAGTGAGGTTATTGCTTATCGCCAGAAGCTCATAGCGATTCAGCATCATATAAGAAGGATAGACCTTAACGTCTTCTGCGTTGCCCAATGTATAACGACGCTCGACAAGTCCTAAGACTGTACGTGTGAAGCAACGAATCTTACCAAAGGAGTAGACGCCACGCTTCATCGGTCTGAGTGTATAACGAATTGTATTCGTACCCATCGCTGTTAGATGACTCTTATAGCTAATATCTCTCCGTTGGAACACCTCTGGCGCCTCATCTATTACCGTCAGCCATACAGGGAAGGAATACTTACTTTCTAAACTTATCTTGACAACATTCTTATCACCATTAGAGAAACGTTCTGAACAGGTTCGCTTCGCTGTTATCCCACGACGATGATAGAGCATAACAGCATCGACCACAACCATAGCAGCAAAGATAAAGAGAAGTATCTTTGCACCCATGAAAAGCTGTGGGAACACATAACCAAAGCCTGCGAGCAGGGTAAGGCTTGCTAATATAAAATAAAACCTTTTAGTAAGGAACATTTCTTCTTTATTTATTTGAGTGCTACTCGGCTAACCTCATTACTTAGGTACTTCGACCTTGTCAATCAACTTCTGTGCAACCTTCAATGGGGTATATCCCTCCATTTCAGCCTCAGCAGTGAGGATGAGACGATGTTGAAGAATACTTGGCGTAACAAACTTGATATCTTCGGGTGTTACAAAGTCGCGACCACCCAACAAAGCTGATGCCTTAGCAGCATTGAGCATAGCAACAGAAGCACGTGGACTGGCACCAAGATAGACAGCCTTTGAGGTACGAGTCTGCTGTACGATGTTTGCAATATAGCGTAAAAGGCTCTCCTCAATGAATACTGTATCGAGTTTCTTGCGCATCTGCAACAGTTCGTCAATTGTAAGTATTGGCTTAACATCCTCCAACTTGATAAGATTTCGCTTCTCCTGATGACGCTTAAGGATGTTCATTTCCTCATCAACAGAAGGATAACCCATGCTTATCTTAAAGAGGAAACGGTCGAGTTGCGCCTCTGGTAGACGATAAGTACCTTCCTGTTCTACTGGGTTCTGTGTCGCAATGATCGTATAAACATCGCTCATACGACGAGTTGTACCATCAATCGTCACCTGACGTTCCTCCATTACCTCGAAAAGAGCAGCCTGTGTCTTTGCAGGAGCACGGTTAATTTCATCGACAAGGACGAGGTCTGAGAACACAGGACCTTCATGGAAGTCGAACTCAGAAGTCTTCATATTGAAGACTGTCGTACCGAGTACATCACTTGGCATGAGGTCTGGCGTGAACTGAATACGACTAAAACGCGCATCAATCAGGCGAGACATCAGTCGTGCCAACAAGGTTTTTGCGACACCGGGCACACCTTCAATCAGTACATGACCATCTGCAAGAATCGCTGTTAACAACAAGGCAACTGCCTCCTGCTGCCCAACAACAACTTTACTTATCTCCCCTCGCAACTGCATCACCTTTTCACTGAATGCAGCAAGGTCGGTTCTTTCTTCTTTATACTCTTCCATCTTATTTATTGTTTGCTCTTCAATTACATTATTCTTTTGCTCATCCATAGCGTTTATAGCTTATTGATTATCATATCCATACCGTCTATTGCCTTTCGCAGAGCAGCATCTTTTAGTTCATCATCACCCTGCAAATAACGGTCGACACGGTCAAGTATCATTCGCACTTCAGCCTCTGGCATTCCTGTTCGAATGGCTATCTGTGCTATATTCTCCTTCCTTGACTCAACATCTTCGACATCTATCATCGTCATACGACGTAAGGTCTCGGCAAAATAACCATACTTCTTCTGCAGCAAGTCACGATTGATATGCTTCTGATGATAAAGAGTACCAATCAACTTCACGAACTCTAATGAACGATTTGCAGGTTCCTCTACCACTGGGATAACGCGTTGTCGTCTACGTGCATAGAACATACAGAAGAGTAATAACCCTCCTAAGGTGAGATAGATAGCCCATCGGAGAGGCTCGTTTTGTAGCCAAAAGCGCAGTGGAGTATCCGTTTCATATTCTGTCTCAGGTCCGTATGCCTCAGTACGAGTAATTGGCAAGCCACGGAATTGGGACATCATACGGAAGATGAGACCATTAGTCTGCATATCAAGGATACCATAATTGGTCATCAACAATGGATCACAAGATACAAAGAGTTCACCCTTTCCTCGCTTAATCCTAACCATATGCACCAACCAATAGCCTTCTGTCATCTCAGCTTCCTCCGCTGAAAGCCAACAGCAAACCAAAGTATCACACACAGCCTTCCCTTCTACTGTAATATTATTACCTGCCATCGCGGCATAGACAGCGTATTCTTTCTCCTGATAAGGCAACTGATGAGACCAGACTAAGGTATCATAAGGAATTGACTGATTCACAATTGAGGACGTAACCTCCATAGGAGAGAACCCATATTGCCCATTAATATCTACCTGCAAATCTGGGTATAGGGAATCAGGTTCAATAGAAGACGCTGCAATAAACACCTTATTACCCGCTTTCAACAGTCTATCTAACGCACGAATGTCTGTTGCAGAAGGACGAAAACTAACTGTTTGAATTAAGAAGGCATGCGGTTTCTTACCATATCCGTCACGTTCCAACTGTGCTATTGTCTTCTTTGTCACCTCATATCCTGCAGGAACAGAATTCTCCATCAGCGAGTCGAACACCGCACAACCAAATGGTTGCTTATCATAATGATTAAAGGTAGGCTCCCAAACAAACTTTGAAGGCGCATTCCACTCTAATAGGAATACAAAGACAAGGAAGCCAGCTACGAAGAACCAAAAGCGCTTGTTCATTCCTTACCTCCTTTCTTTATCTGGCTTTCTAAGTCTAACAGTAGTTCTACAAGTTCTTCAGACGCTTGATAATTACCATATCTTACACGCATAAAAGCTGTAGTCATTCTTTCAAATTCTACTGATAGATACTCACGAGTGTATTGAGTTGGCGTCTTATAGAGCTGCCAACTAATCTTATTACCATCTGATAACCAACGAAGTGTACGCAGATAGACAATTCGAACAGCCTTGTAATAATCCTTCTGTGCCATTGCTTTGGCATAGACAGCATCAAAGTCTACGCCATAGATATTATCTTCTTCATCGTTTTCATTCGTCACCTTACCTGCTCTGCCAAAGAGTTTGAATTGATAACGGTACAAAATGAAAGCGATTAGAGCAATAAAAACAAGTGCAATAACAATGTATATTACGATACGGAAGTCCCCTTTGCTCTGAATACTAAATAAATCAGAGAGGAACTCGCCTATCTTTGACATCAGCCAATCCCACCAATCAAGTTCAGGTGCCTGTAACTCTCGCGCATAGTTGTACGCTTCATCAGCACGGTACTGATGAAGTAACGCAGAATCACACGACAAAGTATCACTTAATGGCTGTAACATAGAACCGCTTTATCAGAGTTTATCAAAGTTATCAATGTCGGTATCTTTCTCTGCTAACTCCTCAAAGTGCTGTATGTCGTCCTCTACAGAGAAGCCATCTTCCTCCTCTGCGATGCTTCCATAGTGGAAAGCTAAGGCGAAGGTTGAGATTGTCATCGTAAGATACATACCAAAGTTCATGAATACAGATGACAAATAAACGAGGAAGCTATAGACAGGACTTGTTGCAAAAGAGCTTTGAGTAGTATCAGTAGCCAGCAAAACTGACTTCACAACCGTCAATATATACCAAGGAATTGATGTGAATGAAGACAGGATATTAGTCAAGAATCCTATCACAAACATCAAACCAAACAACGACCAGAAAGAATGAAAACCAAGTTTTAAGCCGCGTAATATAGAGCTAAACAACGTTTCCTTATCTTCAAAAACATAGACAGGTAACGCCATAGAAACTGGCAAGCAGCACACAATCAATGCAAGAATTGGTATTATAGCCAGTATCGGTGCACTTGTGATTGCAGTAAAGAAGATAATAAGAACCAAAACTCCTGCAAACAAAGCAACAAGCACCACGGTCATTAACAACGAGCGTTTAATCACTTGAATGATTATAGGTTTTAAGTCGCTCAGTGTCGTATTACGAAGTCTATTTGGACTTTTATGATAGTATTTCACCATACTATAGCAGATTCCAGCCAACAAGGTAGAACCTATCAGCAGACAAATACCATATCCCACGTACGAAACACCGAATCTAAGGAGCATCCCCTGTGTCACGTCTACATCCTCTCCGACATCGAAGGTATTGGTATAATAAGGTGCTAAGACCTTCGTCATCATCTCCATAGCGAAACCTTGTACCAAACAAAGTGGCAAGAGTAGATAGGTACATGCACGCAACAAAAACTTAAAGTTCTCACGAATAAACTCAAAAATCGCAGAGAACTTCTCGCCGAAACTACGAACTTGATAAAGTTCAATCTTTGGTCTTTCTATTTGCATTTTCTAAATGATAATTACGTTTATAAGGTAAGTAAATAAAATAATACACGACAAACGCCAATGATACGAGTATGATACCAAGGCGGATAAAGTTGTTCAACTCTGTATGACGAGTTATAAATCCTTCAATAAAACCTGCCAAGATAAAGATAGGTACAGTTCCAACAACGATCTTCATTCCCCTCTTTGCACCTCGTTGAAAGCTGACCAAACGCGAGTAGGTACCTGGAAATAACCAACCATTACCGATTGCCAAGCCTGCAGCACCTGCCACAATGATTGCTGAAAGTTCCAACGTACCGTGTAACATCGTGGCTAAAAGACTTTCGCCTAATAATCCATGCTGATAAAAGAAAGTATCAAAACACCCTACCATGATACCATTTCGGAATAAAAGAAAGCCTGACATAAAGCTTGTCAGTACGCCCGAAACAAACACATTAAACGACACCATGATATTGTTCAACGTAATACCAATAAACATACCGCCCTCTTCTTCATTTCCATATACGCCCATCGGCTCACCCTTCGCTATATTCTCAAGGGTCATATCCATATAGCCGTCGCCAAGTATCAAGCGTGGGAAGGACTCGTCTCCTAAGGTAGAAACAACGCCTATCAGCACACTCACCATAAAAATAATGAATGAGAGAAGCAGTAACTTACGCTCTTTCCACATCACGTCAGGCACCTCCTGCGTCCAGAAAGTCACCAAACGCGACCATTTCTCCCGTTTATTACGGTAGATTTCATTATGAAGTGCAGAAGCAAGTTTGTTGAGATAGATGGTAATACGTGAACGAGGATAATGTGTCTGTGCAAAAGCGAGGTCAGCTGTAAGCTCAGTATAAGCATCAGCCAACTGGTCAGGCATCTCAAACTTGACATTATCTATCATGCCTTCCATTGCCCGCCACTTCTCAATATTATTGCGTATGAAAAGAATCTCTTTCATGCAAAGTCTACACGTAATTTACACATTATTATCATTTACGCAACAAATTTAGAGTTTTTTTCTTACATTTGCAACAGAAACAACATTTAATTATCAAGAAAATGCCCGAAGCCAATATCATAACAGGCCAGTACGTCCAGATAAGTCAGTCGCCGGCAAGTTTAGGAGAGCGTATCGTTGCACAAATCATTGATGACTTCCTAATTATCTGCTATCTGGTTGGTGTGTCGCTCCTGATAGCTGAGTTAGACTTTTTTTATAGAACGAAAATGTTATTCTTCCTAATAGCCATCTACCTTCCTGCCCTCTTTTACCACTTCCTTATGGAACTTTTCAACCATGGGCAAAGTGTTGGTAAGATGGTGATGCGTATCCGTGTTGTGAAGAAAGACGGAACAACACCGGGCATTGGTGACTTTTTTATGCGTTGGCTTCTACAACTTGTCGACCTTGGTTTCTCTGGTGTTGGTGCACTTGTCATTCTTATCTCTAAGAATTCACAACGTCTCGGCGACCTCGCAGCAGGAACAATGGTCATCCAACTCAACGATTATCGCAAGATTCAAGTCTCACTTGACGAATTCTCTTATCTTGATAGAAAGTATAAACCTGTCTATCCACAAGCTGAAGACCTCTCTCTTAACCAACTTGATGTCATCCAACGTACCCTCAATTCTGAATACGGATACGAGCGTGAACGTCGTATTGCTTCCCTTGCTGAGAAAGTACGAACGCACCTCAACATCTCTGATACCAATACTGCCGACGAGAAGTTCCTTTATACTATCGTACGTGATTACCAGCATTTCACGTTGGAAATAATATAAAGAAATAGGGAAAAGAAAGTATAAGGTAGCATGGGAATCTAACAGAACTGTGCTGTATAACCTTCATATTTGTGCCTTACACTATCCTATTATAACGACAACAATAAAGCGTTCTACCCATTTTCATCCAACGTATTATTGTTTAGCACATGATGTGCGGATGCCTAACACACATGGTGCTCATGCCTAACACATGATGTGCGGAGCATTAATCACATCGCTATTAGTTATCAAAACAAGTACTACTAATTGTTAGAAAAGAGTTATGATGACGTCTCTCAGAAAAAAGATAATAGCTATTGGAGGTGCATTGGCTTACCCAACCATAAGTCTTTCATCTGACATTACAAGAGAACACTTCTCTGGGAAGTGGGTACTTGTGACGGGAGCATCGCATGGGATAGGTAGAGCATTAACCGAAAAACTAATCAGTGCAGGTGCAAATGTCTTTCTCATTGCCCGAAGCGAAGCGGACTTACGCCTCTTATGTACCAAAGCTAAGCAAATGGGTAGCAGTGCAGACTACTGCGCAATAGACCTAAGAGACAGGGAAAAGTTGGAACAGCTTTGCCAAAAACTAAGGGAAACACTACCACGGTTAGATTACTTCTTTTGCAATGCCGGTAAATCTATACATCGCAAAATCAATGAGGCGCAGGACCGCCTACACGACTATGACCGTACGATGGACCTCAACTATCGTTCTTTGGTTGCACTTTCATTAGCTATCTTACCTGCCTTGAAGGCAAGTAAAGGGCATATCGTCTACTCTTCATCAGTGAGTACACTCTATCCAATGGCACCGGGCTGGTCGGCTTATCATGCCTCAAAAAGTGCAGCTAACACATGGTGTGAAACGGCAGACAGCGAGTTTGCGCCGTTAGGTGTTCACGTGCAGATAGCTTATTTACCCTTGGTTCACACTGCGATGTCGGATGTCAACGAACAATACAAGCACTTACCTGCATACACACCAGCTGATGCAGCCAATATTCTATTGAAACTTGCTATACGGAAGGTCAGGACTTATAAACCTTGGTGGGCAAAGTTATCAGCCCCAATAGCCTACCTCTTTGCTCCGATTATCCACCTATATTATAAGCGATTGCCATGAGAAGAAAGAATGAAGCTATCCTTTCTATCCTCTATCGCTTACACATAATCTCACCAAAGGGCATATTTGTGTGGGCTAAAAGCCTCATCTCTGAAGGCATCAGCCTAATGGCACTGCTCCGTTTTGCGGCTCATTTCTATCCGCATCGTTGTGCTATTACTGACGAGAAGCAATCTCTAAGCTATCAAGAACTCTATGTTTGTACGTGTCAACTCGCTGAAATTCTTCACACGGAATATCATCTACAACCTAAAATGAGTGTGGCTTTGCTTGGACGTAACAGTCTTATTTTGTCTCTCCTGCTGCATGCACTTTCTCGATTAGGCATACGCACTACCTTATTAAGCACCGACTTGGGAACAGAACAGATAACAACTGATTTGCAGAAGCACCATTACCACCTTATTATATACGATTCAGAGCTCAAACAGATACCTACGGAACTTCCCTGCACAGCTGTTACAACAGAGAGGCTTAATGACATCCTTTTACATAATACTTCTCTAACAAAGAAAAGAAAACTCCCTAAGATCTGGCGAGGAAGCGAAATCGTCATTCACTCTGGAGGAACAAGTGGCAACTTCAAGACCATTGCTCGTCGTCCTTCTGTAACCTCTTTTCTCCCTCCATTGCTTGCCTTACTGCGCGACATCAGAATCTATCAATATGAGCGTGTGTTGATATCCCTGCCCTTCTACCATGGTTTTGGACTTTCAACGCTTATCATCTCCTTGCTTATGGGTAAGAAGATATGTCTGCAAAAACGCTTTGATGCGCTCCAGACTTTAGCTATTATCCAGCAAGAAAAGATTGAAGTCATGCCGTTTGTTCCTGCTATGCTCTCACGTTTTTGGCAGATTGAAAATGCAAAGGAGAAGATGAATAGCCTGCGCTGTCTGATAAGCGGTGGCGACAGACTTCCTAAAAGCCTCATCGACACGACTCATCAACAAATTGGTGAGGTACTCTTTAACCTTTATGGTACGTCTGAAGCAGGATTCTTTATGCTTGCTAATCCCAAAGAATTAGCTTCTTTCGAAGAGACTACCTTAGGGAAACCGATTCAAGGAGTCGACTGTAAGGTAAAAGACTGTAATCGTCAAGGGATAGGAACACTTTGGGTTCGTTCTCGTTGGGCAATGCGAGGACTGCGAAATCAATGGCAAAATACAGGCGATTTAGTCTCACAGAATAGCGAAGGTTACTTCTTTCATCATGGGAGAGCCGACCGAATGGTGGTCTGTGGAGGTGAGAACGTTCAGCCAGAACACATCGAACAGGTACTTCTCTCCCACCCTATGATTATTGCTGCACGTGCCTTTACCGTTCCTGACCCTAACTTTGGCAATGTTATCCACACGGAAATAGAGTGTACACCAAAGGCAACACTAACAGAGGCTACACTCCTCAACTGGCTCCGCCCACAACTGTCACGGGCAGAAATGCCGCATAGCATCCGCTTCAAAACCATTGAAATGCTCTCAACTGGTAAGCAAAAGGCTCGCTAATGGCTCAAGCTTTTAATTCCAAACACAAGCTGTTCCGATTTCTTTTCATGATAAAAAGGAATTATCTTCATGAAAGAAAATATTTTTCTTCACGACAATAAATATTTCTTTTCATGAAAATAATTTGAGAACAAACAAAAGATAAAATCAATATAGGAGGACCAAGAGAGTGGAAAAGATCCTTGCTGTCTCTTTCATACACTAACAATAAAGCCATCATCCACAGTCTATTGCCGTAGATGATGGCTTTACTTTTATAGAATCATACCCTCTCTTAGAGAGGAAGCCTATTTCTTTTCCTCTTGAGGAAGCATGATAAGGGCTTCTTGTTTCTTACCATCCATCATAATCTTTAATGGATTTGGGAAACGAACATGACGTACCCACTGAGTTTCTTCCACAGCTGGCAGGGCATCAAGTACACTGCGCTGATAGAATCCATCTTCCTTATAAGGATTAATTGTGAAGTAACCTACACCGAAAGAAGTGAGATTTTGGAAGAAATGTGTTCCCTGACTTGGGTCTACACGATAGTGTTCCAACCCCTCCTCAACGATAACACGCGCTGCCGAGATATGTGGCCACTTCACTGGAATACCCAACCAAGGGTCGCTTGACCCCCATCGGCCCGGACCAATGAGCACATAGTTCTTGTCAGTATCAAGGAACTTGCGGTTTATCCGTTCTATCTCATCTGCTATAGTAGGGTTGTTAGATGCAGAGAAAGAACTGTCGGTCTTTACATACACAACATCTTGTACATCGTCAGAAACACCATGTCCCAAAGAGTTATGGCTTCGCAAGAGACATTGATCATCGGGAATAGCCGTGAGATCTTCCTCTAACATCTGCTTAGAGTCTACGATTGGACGAATCTGCAGGAGATATAATTCACCCGTACGGTCATCATTCAAATTAACAGCAAACTCTATCTCCACTGGGCGACGCATAGCCTCAGCACCGTAAGTCATAGCCATTTGCAACAATTCTGGTAGCGGAAAGACGTTCTGTTGGAGGACACCACAGAAAGAGATAACCTTTCTTCCTCCCTCATAGAGTCCATCATAAATAGCATGGTCTTCAGGAGAATAAGTGGAAGTGATATATTGTAGACTGCCATCAGCCTCAGCATCTTTCACACGCAGTTTGAGAATATTAAAGCCGTCATCCACCTTAAAGTCCTCACTGATATGCTTCATATCGAGCGCATAGAACTGAGTTTGGGTTTCGCGCAAGGCTATTTCCATTTCGCTCATCTGTAAGACTTGATGCGGATGGAACGGACAAACGCGCAGTGTCTGCCCACCATCGACAATATACTTACCTAATCCCAATGCCAAAGAGGCAATACCTTCCTCTGCTTTCTCTTCTCCTATCGGGTAATAGTTAAGAGAACGAAGAACACCAGAGATGTTTGGATAGAAATGATCTCCATACTCCTTACCGACAACCTGCTGTAAGATAACTGCCATCTTTTCCTGATCAATGACATTACTTGTGGCTGTCATATAAGCTTTGGAGTCACGGTAATAAACCGAAGCATAGACGGCTTTAATCGCACAAGCCAACATTCGGAGCATTTCATACTTATCCTCGAGATAAGGAATCATATAAGTAGAATAGATACCTGCGAAGGGTTGGTAGTGACTATCTTCCAACAACGAACTTGAACGGACGGCTATTGGTGAGCGAGTAGCTTCAAAGAAGGTAAAGAAGTCGCCTATGAATTCATCGGGCAATTGGGCACGAAGGAAGGCTTGGAGTATCTCTTCATCGCTTGCATCACTCAAAGCAATCTGGTAAAGATTGTTTTGTTCCATAAAGCTATCGAAGACATCCGTACAAAGAACGACTGTCTTTGGTATCTGTACCTTTGCATTGGGGAAGCGATTGAAGTCTGGTCGAAGTTTAATAACGTTATCAAGGAATGCCAAGCCACGTCCCTTACCTCCTAACGAGCCGTCTCCAATACGAGCAAAATGGGCATATTGGTCGAATTTTCGTCTATCGAACAAGGCAACAACACCCACATTGCGCATCCTTCGATAGGCAACAATGGCATCAAAGATAATCTGTCGGTGCATATCTACATCCTGTAGTTTATGCCATGTAATACCTTTTAGGAAGGAAGAAACTGGGAAAATGGCACGTGCAGAGAGCCATCGGCTCATGTGATTACGAGAGATATGATAGAGCATAGAGTCACGTGGAATCTTAAAGATGTTATCCTGCAACTCTTTCAAGCTACGAATACGCATCACCTCCTCACGTGTTTCTGGATTACGGAAGATGAAATCGCCAAAGCCCATGTGTTCCTCGAGTAGGTGGCGAAGGTCCACACTCATCTTCTTTGAGTTCTTATCAACAAAGTGGAAGCCTTCTGCCTCAGCCTTTTCACGGTTCTCACTCTCCGAACTTTCAATAATCAAAGGGAGATATTCATCTTCTTTCCTTATGGCACGAAGTAGTTTTAAACCTGCCTCTGGGTCTTTCTCTGCTACAGGAATGTTCCCTTCTGTCGCAGAAGAACCCTTATCTTCTACATTATTAATAGGGAATCTTACATCAGAGATAACACCCAAACAGTTGTCCTTATAACGTTGATAGATATCCCACGCTTCCTCGTATGTACGCGCTAAGACAACCTTTGGACGTCCACGCTGGCGCAAAGAGGCATCGTGTCGGGTCAAGGCTTCAGTGGCAAAGTTCTGACTCTGCGTGAGAATATAGCTATATAAGTTAGGTAGAATAGATGAATAGAAACGGATAGAGTCTTCTACCAGCAATATCATCTGTACACCAACCTCATGGATATCATTGTCTATATTCATCTTATCCTCCATCAACTTAATGATAGAAAGTATGAGATTGGTATTCCCCAACCAACAGAATACATAATCAAAGATACTGAGGTCTTCGTTTTGTATACGCTTTGTAATACCATGAGAGAAGGGAGTCAGTACCACACAGTGGATGTCTGGAAACTCTGCTTTTACAGCTCTTGCCACATCAAAAGCATCATTATCAGCATTACCCGGCATACAGATAACAAGGTCAATGTCTACGGTATTGAGCACCTTAGAGGCCTCTTCGATAGTAGACACCTGTGTAAAGGTTGGCGGATAACGCAGACCTAATTCCATATACTCATTGTAGATCTTCTCTTCCACGCGTCCATCATCCTCCAACATGAAGGCATCGTATGGATTAGCTACAATCAAAACATTGTAGATTCGTCGCATCATCAGATTGACGAAACTAACGTCTTTTAGGTAAAAATTACCCCATTCTGCAGGAATTTGCTCACTCATAATCCAAAACTTAATATTGGACAAAAATACAAAATAAATACAAGTCAACCTATCTTTTCGCAACTTAAATAATATATTTTTTATTACTTTGCATACTGGTTACCATTTTTTGCGACTTAAGTAGCTTCCCGAAAGAAAGAAAAAAATGAAAAATTTTTGATTTTCATTTGGACTTTTGATAGAATTTGGATATATTTGCCGTACCATTCTGAACTGAATGATACTATCTAACATAAACAAATAAAAGTCAATTTACTATGGAAGTCGAAAAAATCATGCAAGCACTGGAGCAGAAGCATCCAGGTGAGTCAGAGTATTTGCAGGCAGTACATGAAGTACTCATGTCTGTAAAGGATGTTTACAATCAGCACCCAGAGTTTGAGCGCGCAAGTATTATTGAGCGTATTGTGGAGCCTGAGCGCATCATCACATTCCGTGTGCCTTGGGTTGATGACCAGGGAAAAGTACAGGTAAACATTGGTTACCGCGTACAGTTTAATGGCGCTATCGGCCCATACAAGGGTGGTCTGCGCTTCCACGCATCAGTAAACCTCAGTATCTTGAAGTTCCTCGGTTTCGAGCAGACATTCAAGAATGCACTCACCACATTGCCTATGGGTGGTGGTAAGGGTGGTTCTGACTTCTCTCCACGTGGTAAGAGCGATGCTGAAATCATGCGTTTCTGCCAGGCTTTCATGAACGAGTTGTATCGTCACATCGGTCCTGACGAGGATGTTCCTGCAGGCGATATCGGTGTTGGTGGTCGTGAAATTGGTTACCTCTTCGGTCAGTATCGTAAGCTGACTCACCAGTTCCAGGGTATGCTCACAGGTAAGGGCAGAGAATGGGGTGGCTCTATCCTCCGTCCAGAGGCTACAGGTTATGGTGCACTCTACTTCGTTCACCAGATGATGGAGACTCATGGTCTTGACATCAAGGGTAAGACTGTTGCCATCTCAGGTTTCGGTAACGTTGCATGGGGTGCTGCTAAGAAGGCTACCGAACTTGGTGCAAAGGTTATCACATTGAGTGGTCCTGATGGTTATATCTATGATCCAGAAGGCATTAGCGGTGAGAAGATCGAGTACATGCTCGAACTCCGTAACAGTGGTAATGATGTTTGTGAGCCATATGCAGAGAAATATCCTGGTTCACAGTTCTTCAAGGGTCGTAAGCCTTGGGAGCAGAAGGCAGATATCTATTTGCCATGTGCTACTCAGAACGAGCTTAATGGTGAGGATGCCGACAAGATTCTTGCTTACAAGCCATTGTGCGTAGCTGAGGTTTCAAATATGGGTTGTACAGCAGAGGCTGCTGATAAGTTCACTGCAGCGAAGCAGCTCTTCGCTCCTGGTAAGGCTGTTAATGCAGGTGGTGTGGCTACATCAGGTCTCGAAATGTCACAGAACTCTCTCCGTCTCTCATGGAGTCCGGAAGAGGTTGATCAGAAGCTCCATTACATCATGAGTTCTATCCATGAGCAGTGCGTGAAGTATGGCAAGCAGGCTGATGGTTACATCGATTATATTAAGGGCGCCAATATTGCGGGCTTCATGAAGGTAGCGAAGGCTATGCTTGCCCAGGGTGTCGTATAAATAGACCAGTCTATCTATTCCCTCTCCTGCTCTCCTAAGCAGGGAGGGAATAAACTCTATGAGAGAAGGCTGGCGATACTAATAAATTAATATGTATAGAACCAAACTTCTCCTTATAGCGTTATTTGCGCTATGCAACGTCTTTACACTGACTATAAAAGCACAGTCAGATGGTAAAGCTTCTTATTATAGTAACGGATTACACGGTCGCCGAATGAGTAATGGCGAACGTTATGACCGTAATGCTTTTACTTGTGCACATCGCACACTCCCCTTTGGTACACGTTTAAAGATTACAAATCCTCGTAATGGTAAGTCTGTCATTGTCCGCGTAACGGATCGTGGCCCATTTGTTCGTGGACGTGTCGTTGACTTATCCTATGCTGCTGCACGCGAATTAGGTACGCTTGCCAGCGGTGTGGCTTACGTGAAGGTTGAGCTTGTACGCAAAGAAACTGAGATACCATTCCCTTCTGAGTCAAATGGTACACTTGAAATACCTGAAATTGAATATGGTACTGCTGGCGTATGCTATGAGTTTATCCCTGAATGGGAAAAGGTTGAAGAGGATAAACCTAAAGAGATTGAGCGCAAAGTAGACACGCACTTAAATAATAAAAAGAATCTACAGCAAGGCAAGGTGGAGAAAGAAAACATTACTGAGACACGCAAGCAGGTACAAACTTCTACTCCAGCTAACCAGCAGGTTACAAAGACTAAGAATCAGGCGACAGTCCGTACCACTCCTGCTGCAACCAACCGACAGCAGACTGCTCAGCAGAACAAGTCAGCCACACAACCTACTACTTCAAAGAACAATTCAAGTAGCAGTTGGACCAACTTCTTCAAACGTGTGAAGGATGGTGTGACTGGACTCTTTGAATAGAAAGGAATAAGACATAAGCAAGCAGCCTCTCCCCCATTCCCTCCCCCATAGGGAGGGGCGTTAATACCGTGATATCCCCACAAAAAAAAGTTTCTTCTGTTAAATGAGTGGACGCTTTTCGTATTGCTTTAACGTAAGAACCATAGTCACTCATCAAACAAAAACATGGATAAGACTGTTAACTATCTATCCTATTATCATCCTATGACATTGAAAATCATTTCTTTTTAGACTTCGAAAATATGTAGATAAGGGTTTGAAAAATCATTACATAATTTCAAAGAAAACATCTATAACTAACGGTAAAAACACATATACAAAGCAGCTTTGTAACCATCAGCAAGTCAATTAGTTATAAAGTAGTAAAATAAAAGGTGCTTAATTGAACTTCAAAAGGGCGTTAGTAAGAGCCTTAAAGGGCATCTTTTGCAAGCTAATTAGGCGTCTTTTAGAAGCCAAAAGAGCATGTATTCAAAATATTGCTGTCCGGTAAAACTTAAATAACATATAAATCCTTGCGGAATTGTCTTTATATAGGTAATTCCGCATTCTTTTTTGAAATCCAAGCCCCCTAAT